>Ga0209163_1000100_pt1 | contig 203936 bp, 191 predicted proteins | sample MTBAKSrepl2MetaG_FD_187457 | JGI IMG/M metagenome (GOLD analysis project Ga0209163, IMG submission 187457) | Enrichment culture microbial communities om Arthur Kill intertidal strait, New Jersey, USA, that are MTBE-degrading - MTBE-AKS2 (Arthur... | ecosystem: Environmental > Aquatic > Marine...
AGCCCGGTCCTCCATCTCCGTTTAAAACTATCTCACCATTATCTGTGCTGGTAACCACGGTATCCACCAGATTTCCTTTGGCGAACTCCTCCTGTGTGGTCACGGTCTTGGTGGTTTGGGTAAGGGCAGCCCATACTTGCGAGGTTAAAGAAGAATAGAGCAAGAGGCCGGCAATGCAAAATAGAACAGCCGCTTTACCGCCTGTCCCTGCAACTTTGCCATTCCTTTTTTGCAGACGGCTTCGCGTTCCGCTCTTGCCCTCTGATCGATTGACATCGATCTTTATGTATTCAATTATCTTCTTTAATAGGCTCTTGTTCCCTATTTTGTTAGGATAAACCATTCCCCTTGTCTACCCTTAGATATAAGCGCTTAAGAATAGCACCAAAGGTAGTTCTCCTCCCCATTATATTTATCGTAAATTGACAAATTTTTTATAAATTTGCTGATTATTAACGGCAACTATGTTGATTAACTTAAATTTTTAAATAGCAGGATAAACAAAGGTTTGGAAAACCTTAAAGAAGATTATAAATTCTTATAGTAGTAGATCCGTTTATGCTGCCTGCCTCTACACTCTTAGATAGGACAGAATATTACCTGAACAGGATAAAGATGGGTTTAGTACACAAGGAAAGTTGGAGCACTAAAGTGATATTAAGCTAAGATGAGAAAAACCTATTAAAATCCGGCAAGAAATGATTTTGCCACGTCTTCAGTTATTCTTATAAAAATCCAGGGATATACACCAATCAATAACACTATAATAGACTCTATCCAGAGAACAACCTTGAATACAGGCGATACCGATATAGCTTCTTCGGAAGACGGCTCCGAGGTATACATCTCTTTTATAACTCTCAAATAATAATAGAGAGAGATGGCTCCGTTTAGAAGAGCAAACACCAGTAATGTATAGAGCTTGCCATATGCCGCCGAGGCAAAAACATAGAACTTTCCGGCAAATCCCGCAAACACAGGTATGCCCGCTAACGAAAGCAATGAAACGGTTAAAGCGATTGCCAAGCCCGGCGCTTTTTTATATAGACCGGCATAGTCTTTGATTTCATTGCTTCCAATTGCATTGAATACCACAATAACCACAGTAAACGCGCACAAACTGGCGCAACCATAGGTAATAAGATAAAAAAGTGTGCCTGATATCCCCATCTCGGAGAGAACAGCTATTCCAACCAGCGCATAGCCTCCATGAGCAATACTGGAATAGGCCAATAATCTTTTAATATTATCCTGGGAAAGAGCCGCTAGATTTCCTAAAAACATAGTAAGAATAGCAAGAATCTCCACCATTGGAATCCAATATACCCTACTTCCCATGAGCGCACCAACAAAAATCCTAAGCAAAAGGACAAAGCCGGCTGCTTTTGACGCAACCGAGAGAAAAGCTGATATTTGGGTCGGAGCCCCCTCGTAAGTATCAGGAACCCAGGTATGAAAAGGCACCATACCAATCTTAAATCCAAAACCCATTAGGACAAAGGCAAAACTAAGAATAAGAGCGGGATGAGTAATTGGACCAGTTAAATTATGATAGATTTCTTCTACCACCAAAGTTCCGGTTAGGCCATAAAGGATAGTTAAACCATAAAGAAGTACTGCTGTTGAAAGCATTCCAAGTATTATATATTTTATGCCTGCTTCTTTTCCTTTATAGCTATCTTCGTTTGCACTCGCAATTACAGGAGATCGGGTTACCAAAGCATACAAGGGCAAGCTTACCAAACCAAGTCCAACATACATAGTGATAAGTTCGCCACATGACGATATAACCATCATCCCCAGGGTTGAAAATAATATAAGGGCAAAATATTCACCAACATAATCGGGGTCTTCCACTAATTGATACGAGATTACAATTATAAAGAGAGCAACAACAAGAAAAAACACCTTAAAGAACACAGATAAGGGATCAATGAGTAAAATATTATTGTACAGGGGAAAAGACGCATTCTTTAATAGGATCTCAACCGCAATCGCAAACACAATCCCAACGGCGGCAAGGAACGATAAATAAGTTTTTTGTTTCTCTTCCAATAAGACCCCGAGAAGAAGTACAAGCAGAGCGGTAACAAATACGATTGCTTCAGGGATCAGGGCGGCCATTCTCACAGCAAGCCACCCCCCGTCTTTATAGCTATCGCCTTCGCTCCCAAATTGATAAGGGAAATGAGCGCCCCCGGGTATATTCCAAAAAAGACCTGGGTAACTGCTAAAATCACCAAGGGAACCATTTCAAACGCAGTCGCGTCATTAAGATTTTCCCATTTCTTATTGATCGGACCAAAGAACACTCTACGGACGACCCTCAGCACATAAACCGCAGTTAAGGCACTTCCAATTATTGCCAAGACAGTGATTACCTTGTAAGCCTTAAACGCTCCCATGAAAACAAGGAACTCGGCTACAAATCCGCTGGTCCCCGGTAAGCCTAGAGAGGTAAGACCGGCCAGGATAAAAACTCCAGCGATTATCGGCAATTTAGTCGCAAGTCCTCCCAATTCTCTAATGTCCCTGGTATGCGTCTGACCATATACTAATCCGACCAGAGCAAAGAGAGCGGCTGTCATTATACCATGCGAGAACATTTGAAAAACCGCACCGCTAATACCCACCCAATTCAAAGTGGCCAAGCCTAGTATTACCAAGCCCATATGGCTGACACTGGAGTAGCCGACAATATACTTGAAGTCAGTTTGGGCCATTGCCGCAATTGCTCCGTAAACAACATTTATAATAGCTAGAACGGCAATATAAGGCATCATTGCTTTTGCTCCTTCAGGCAATATTTCGATCGCCACCCGCAAAATGCCATATGCGCCCATTTTCATTGAAACCCCGGCCAGAAACATACTTGCCGCAGTAGGAGCAGCAGCATGACCGATAGGTGCCCAGGTGTGAAGCGGCCATAACAGCGCCAAAACACCGAATCCAAAACAGAGAACTACAAATAGTATCTTCTGAACTGATATTAGATAATCAGCTCTTGCAAGAGCCGCAATTTCAAAGGAATTCTGCCCGGAGACTGCATAAAGCACAAGAATACCGATAAAAACAAGTACACTGCCTCCGATTTTCTGCAAAGTTAGTTTGTACGCTCCATAATACTTATCTCCGCTTCCCCAAATGGAGATCAGGAGAAACATTGGCAGCACTGCAATCTCATAAAAAAGAAAGAAAAAGAACAGGTTGCGTGAACAAAAAACACCAAATGCTCCGACTGAGAGAAGAAGTAGATTAATAAAGAATTGCTTGACCCTTTCGTTTATAGACCAGGAAACCAAAACTCCGGTGAATATCACTATTCCTGTCAATAGAACCATGGGGCAGCTTATGCCATCCACACCAAGGGTATAAGAAATTCCGATTGATTGTATCCAGGGAAGTTTTTCAACAAACTGCATACCCCCTGCCACCCGATCATACAACACGCAGATCAAGACCGATCCGGCTAGAGATATAAAAGTTGCAGTTGCAGCTGTGCTTCTTATAGCCAATAATTTCTGCTTGGGTATAACCGCAATGGCCAAAACACCGGCTAACGGCGCTAAAATTATGACTGAAAGTATGGGAAAAGCCACGCCAATCCTCCTATTGCTTATAAAATAAGGAATAATAGATAAAATATAATCAAAGCCAAACAACCAAAGGTAATAAGAGCGTATGTGTCCAATCCGCCGGACTCGGTCAGTTTCAATTCTTTGCCGCTCCAATTTATTAACTGAGCGATACCATCAATTCCCCGATTTATAACTTTCATATCCATCCAGGCAAAACCAGCACAAATTCCATCGATCATTACTTTATGGGAAAGAAAACTGTACACACTATCAATGTAGAATTTATTTTCGAGTAAAGTATGTATCGGTCCCATTTTTTTAGAAATATCTTTGTCGCTTATCCAATTCCGATAATAAATTCCCCAGGCAAGCACTATCCCCAGCAAGCCCATCGTGACCGAGGCAAGCATTACTAAAACATTAATTTCCGCTGTATGAGGATGCTTGAAATAGACAAAATTTCCGAAAGAAAAGGCAGCCCAGCCGGCAGCGATTGAAGGAATTACTAAAACAATTAGAGGCACTGTCATCGATAGTGGTGCTTCGTGTGCTTTCTCTGCTTTCGTCTTAGGCTCACCGAAAAAAGCAACAAAGCATAACCTGAACATATAAAAAGCAGTAAGAAAAGCGGTAATAAGCGCTACGGCGAAAATTATATAGTTGCCCGATTTAAAAGCAGTCGTAATAATTTCATCTTTACTGAAAAAGCCGGCCAATCCTGGAAATCCCGCAACTGAAAGAGACGCTATAATAAAAGTCCAGCTTGTTATCTTCATTTTTCTAGACAATCCGCCCATTTCAAAAATATCATTTGTATGGCAAGCATGAATGACACAACCCGAACCCAGAAAAAGCAGTGCTTTAAAGAAAGCGTGGGTCATAAGGTGAAAAATACCGGCAGTTAACGATCCGACGCCCAGTCCTATCATCATGTAGCCAAGTTGGCTTATGGTGCAATATGCCAGAATTCTCTTTATGTCATTTTGCACAACTGCCATAAGAGCAGCTCCAAGCGCACTTATAGCTCCAATTATGGCAACAACATTGAGAGCGGTGGGAGATGCCTGAAAAACCGGATATGCTCTGGCAACCAAATAGACTCCAGCCGCAACCATGGTGGCCGCGTGAATAAGAGCACTGGCGGGGGTGGGACCTTCCATAGCATATGGAAGCCATACATGTAGAGGAAACTGAGCGGATTTGCCCATTGCGCCAAAGAAAAGAAGAATGGCAGAGGCAGTTGCTATTCCTCCTCCTATATGAGTTGAAAACACAGTATTAAAATTAAAACTCCTGGTTGTAATATAAAGGATTATAATTCCAACCAACAGGCCGATATCACCGATCCTGGTAACAATAAAAGCTTTCTTTGCCGCGGAACTTGCTTCCGGCTTCTCATACCAATACCCTATCAACAGGTAAGAACAGAAGCCCATAAGTTCCCAACAAGAGTAAAAAAGAATAAAGTTGTCCGCTAGTACCAATCCCAACATGGCAGCCGTAAAAAGCGAAACGACCGCGTAATACCAGGCAAAACGATCTTCTCCCTTCATGTAACTTATTGAATAGACTTGTACCAATAAAGAAATGGTAGCCACAATTATAAGCATTAGCGCGGAAAGCGAATCAACTGACACGCCGACTGCTACTTTAAAGCTGCCGATTGAGAACCATTTAAATGCCTGGTGGTAACTGCCTCCGCCTAAAACAGAGAAAAACGCAGTATATGACAGAGCCGTGGCAATAGCCGTACAAGCAATGGCCAAATAAGCACTTACCCTAGACAGTTTCCTTCCGCTTAGAGTAAGGACTATAAAAGCTAAGACCGGTATCAGAGGTATCAACCACACATACGCCATGCTAGCCTCCAGTTTACCACTTTAAAAGATTTAGTTTACCAGTATCAAGCGTATCTTTCTTTTTATAAACAGCAATAATTATCGCTAACGCTACAACCGTTTCCGCCGCGACAATCGCTATAACAAACAACGAAAACAGTTGCCCGTCAAAATTTGCTTTAATAAAGCGAGAAAAGGCAATCAGGTTTAGATTTGCCGCATTAAAAATTATCTCAATCGACATAAGTACACCGATTAGGTTCCTTTTAGTAAGAACACCGTATATGCCTAGACAGAAAAATATCAACCCCAGGGTCAGATATAAGTTCAATTGAATCGAATTGATTATCATTATTTACTCCCCTCCCGCGCAACCGATAGAGCGCCGACTATGGCCGCAAGAAGAACGATTGCCGCGATTTCAAAGGGTATAATCCTGGACGACAGCAACATTTTTCCAATCGCCACAACCGATTTCTCCTGAACAATGCCTGGCAAAATAGAAAATGTAGTTATCTTAAAAATGTAAAAAATTGTTACTAACAGAGCCAAAGTTATAAAGAATGCAACAATTCCTTTTGTGGATTCTGTTTCTGCCTCAGCTTCAGTGATATTGCGAGTTAGCATGACTACAAAAAGGATTAGTACAACTATGCCTCCGACGTAGCCAAAAATCTGAGCCATTGCCAGGAAATCCGCTTTCAGCAGGAGGAAATGACCGCCTATAGAAAGCAGGAACAATCCAAAAAACAGGATGTTGTGAAACATATTTTTCCCGCTCACAACCACAAGCGCAGAAAATATGCCTATACCTGCCAAAATGAAGAAGATAAATAGCTCAATTGTACTAAGCACTTACTGTCCTTCCTCCTTATGACCCTGAGATTTTGTAGCCGTGCGGTTCCTCAGCATCCAATCTTTATTAAATGCGAGCAAATCTTTGTCTCGAACATCCAGCTCGAATTCATCGCTATGGCACAGAGTCCGTGTCGGACATGTTTCCACGCACAGACCACAGAACATACATGTTTTTAAATCAATGTCCCAGTCTTTAACTCCCCGCTCGGCATCCCCTGCCGGTCTTCGATCCACCGAAATTATATAGTCAGGACAAGTGCGGGCACAAAAACCGCAGCCAACACATATCTCACTCTTGCACCACAAACACCGTTCTGCTTCTTTGATGGCATCGTCTTTGGTAAAACCAAGTTCTACTTGATTGAAACCTTTTGCTCTTTCTTCCGCCGGCCTCATAGGCATTGGTCTTCTCAACCGCTCTTCTTCGATATCACTGACATCAAGATCAGGATAATCTATATAGTGTTCTTCTACTCCGCTTTTTTGCACCCGTCCTTCAGCAAGATCCTCACCTTTCAAATAACGGTCTATTGAAATAGCAGCTTCGTGCCCATTGGTAATAGAGCCTATAGCCGAACCGGGACCGGTCACAACTTCCCCGCAGGCAAAGACTCCTTCTTCACTTGTCGCCAGGGTAGTTCTATCATGCATCAATCTGCCTCTCTCATCCACTTCAACTTTGGTTCCTTTCAAGAATGAGAGCTCCGATCCCTGGCCAATGGCAAATATGACTGTATCTCCCGAGATCACTTTCTTATTTTGCTCATCAAATTTTGGATTAAATCTACCTTCTTCATCAAATACGGAAGTGCATTGTTGTAGTTCCAAACCTGTTATCTTTCCATTCTCACGAAGTATTTGCACCGGTCCCCACGAGCAACTAATCTTAACACCTTCTTCTTTCCCTTCTTCTATCTCCCAGGGAAATGCAGGCATTTCACAAGCAGATTCAAGACAAGCCAAATTAACCTCTTCTACTCCACTCTGACGAAGCGCGCATCTGGCAACATCAACAGCCACATTGCCGCCGCCAATCACTATTATTCTTTTTCCTAACTCAACCTTCTGATCGAGATTTATTGCTTTTAGAAACGGTAAAGCAAAGAGAATGCCTTCCTTTAAATCTGCACCGGGAATGGGAATACCCCTGCTTATCCGTAGTCCCGCCGCAATCAATACCGCGTCATAACCCTGCTTCTTGATATCATCAAACTGCATATCTTTACCGACTTCAGTGTTGGCTTTGAATTCTATGCCAAGAGCCAGTATGTCATCCGTATCACGTTGAAGAATGTCCTTGGGCAAGCGATACTTCGGCACACCCGTAAGTAACGCCCCACCGCAATTATTCTCTTTTTCAAAAACAGTTACAGGATATCCTAACTTTGCCAGATCATAAGCAGCAGTTAAACCTGCCGGTCCTGATCCGATTACCGCTACTTTTCTATCCTTTGTCTTAGGAACCGGCTTCGGAGCGCTTTCTCCCTGCTCATAACAAATTTCCGAAATCACCCGATGTAGCGGCCGTATGGCGATTGGCTGATCGAAATATCCGCGATGACATTTTCCCTCACACGGATGGTGGCAAATCCTCCCTAGAGATCCGGGTATGATATTTCTGTCCCTCACCAATTCAAGAGCTTCTTTAAACTTTCCCTGGGATATTAATGCGTTTTGGCCTCTGGCATCCACACCAGCCGGACAACCACCCGTACAAGGCGGCAACCTATCTTCCTTATCCTTTTGCACTACAAGTGTTGTATATCCTCTGAAATCCTCGGTCAGATAATCAAGTGTTTGCTCGCCCATCGTGCCTTTTACCATCAGCGCGCCTCGAAACCGCGGAAACGATTTCCTCTTTTCTTCTGGATACCGAACCGTAACCGCTTTTTGAGGAAAATCTTTCGCGGTTATAGAAAGGCCTACAAATAAGCTTTTAAATGCTGTAAAGAATCTTATAATTCTTCCTACCATACCGATAAAAGCCTCCCGACTCTTATAAAAAAGCAGTAATCGATCCGGCAATTACCAAATTGATCAATGCTAAAGGAATTAGTACTTTCCAGCTTATGTCCATCAATTGATCCGGTCTGAATCTCGGAAAAGTCCAACGTATCCACATAACCAGACAGATAAGAACAAAAACTTTTATCACAAACCACACAAATGGAGGAAGAAGAAATCCCGATCCTCCGCCCAAGAAAAGGACAGTCGCCATCGCGCATGCCGCTACCAAATGTCCGTATTCGGCCATCATGAACATGGCGTAGCGCGCACCGCTATATTCCGTTATATATCCTCCGACAAGCTCTGCTTCGCCTTCAGGAAGATCGAAAGGAATTCGATTGCATTCGGCAATTGAAGCAATAAAGAAAACCAAGAAGCCAAGCGGTTGTAGAACAATGTACCAAATCCTGCTTTGCGCGGACACTATTGCTACAGTACTCAGCGATCCAGCAAACATGATAACTCCAAGCACCGATATCGCACGGGGAATTTCATAACTTATAAATTGGGCGGCAGCCCTCATTCCTCCCAAAAGGGAATACTTGCTGCGTGAACCCCATCCCGCCATGATAAGTCCTATTGAAGATATTGATGGTATTGACAGAAAATAGAGTAAGCCCACATTCAGGTTCCGGACTACCAACTTGGAGTCAATTGGGATCACCAAGAAGGCTAGAACCGCGGGCAGTAGCACCACAAATGGCGCAATTACAAAAACCCAGTAATCGGCTTTTTCCGGAACGGTATCTTCTTTGGTAACAAGCTTTAATATATCCGCTAAAAGTTGGAGAGAACCGTGGGGTCCTACCCGCATAGGACCTAATCTTGATTGAACATGAGCAGATATCTTGCGCTCCATCCACACTAAAACCATGACACTTAATCCGATAACTGAAAAAATCACTATTCCGGCAAGCGCAGCCGCAATTACCTGCGCATAAACCACCGGGATATCCGATTGTTTCAACAAACCCTCCAACCAGGTTATAAAAGCTGTCATCTATCCACCTCGCCAAAACAGGGATCAAGTGCCCCGATAACCAGAGCGGCATCCGGAATCTTTAAACCCTTTAAAATCAATGGCAATACCGAGATATTAGAAAAACCCGCGCTTCTAAATTTCCAACGAAGAGGTTTGGCGGATCCATCGGACACAAGATACACTCCATATTCTCCCCGTGGTCCTTCAATCCGACTATACGCCTCCCCCAGTTCAGGCTTTAATATACGAGGAACTCCCGGCGTCCTGAATTCACCGCCGGGCATACTATTAAGAGCCTGCCTGATTATTCTAATCGATTGTCTTATTTCATCAAGACGAACTTTTGCCCTATCCCAATTATCTCCGGCTTCTCCTAGCGGAACCTCAAAATCAAATCGATCATATATTGAATAAGGAGCGTGTTTTCGTAGATCCCAATTAACGCCAGACGCCCGCAACGCCGGTCCGGTAACTCCATGGGCAACAGCGTCCTCTTCTGAAAGTATCCCAATCCCCTTATTGCGTTTTTGAAAAATGTAGTTGTTTAAAAGAAGATTCTCATACTCGTCAACTTTATCTTTTAAGTATTCACACAATTCCACTGTTTTCTCTTTGAATCCATCCGGCAAATCATAGCTCACGCCACCGAATCTTATATAGTTGTGGGTCAATCTGGCACCACAAACCATTTCAAATAGATCCCACAATAGTTCTCTATCCCGGATACAATAAAACCAAATTGTAAACGCACCTGCATCCATTCCATTTACTCCTGTTGTAATCAGGTGGCTCACTATTCGGTTAAGCTCAGCCATAATTACCCTGATATATTCAGCCCGTTCCGGTACCACAATACCTGCCAGCTTTTCAACCGCTAATGCATACACCCAGTTGTTTATCATAGACACCGTGTAGTCGAGACGATCCGTAAGGGGAATGATTTGAGTATATGTTCTATTTTCCGCAATCTTTTCAATGCCCCTGTGCAGGTAACCGATATAAGGAGTTGCTTCAACAATCTCTTCTCCGTCAATCTTGAGTTCAAGCCGAAGCACGCCATGTGTTGCAGGGTGCTGTGGACCCATATTTATTTGAATGTCTTCAGTCCTTAGCATATTGTTCTCCCATATCAATTTATAGGAATCCAATTAATAATTGTCCGGTCTTCTAACCATATTTGGATGAGTAAAGTCTTTTCTCAGAGGATGCCCCTCCCAATCATCAGGGAGAAAAATACGTCTTAGATCGGGATGATCTGTAAAATTTATACCAAAGAGGTCGAAAACCTCTCTCTCGTGCCAATTTGCTGCCTGCCATATAGGAATAACAGATTTTATTTCCGGCTTTTCTCTTGATATGTCCGCTTTAAGCAAGACGCCGTCTTTTCCATAGGTCGAGAATATTGCGTAAACCAATGTAAACATATCATTATTATCAACCGCGGTTACAAATGAAAGCTGATTATAACCAGCATTTTTTAAATCCCGGGCAATCTCAATTAAAACGGTTGGTTCGATTCTAATTATGCATTCGGTTTCGGCTTCCTGGATATCCAGTATTTTATTGCTATATTTCTTTTTGATTTCTTCGATGGCTTTACCGAGTTGATGTATGTTCTTTACCAATCTAGCTACCTTCCATGATCTTTTCCTGTAATTCCATTAAGCCATGCATCAATGCATCAGCTCTTGGGGGACACCCCGGTACATATACATCGACCGGAATAACCTGATCAACGCCCTTAACGACAGTATACGAATCATAATAAAAAGGCCCGCCTCCTATAGCGCAACCCCCCATAGCTATTACATACTTTGGTTCCGGCATCTGATCATAAAGTCTCTTCAGCACGGGAGCCATTTTCCAGGTCAGGGTTCCCGCAACAATAATGAAGTCAGCTTGACGGGGAGAACTTCGTGGTATAACACCAAATCTATCGAAATCAAAACGGGGAGCACTTGCCGCCATCATTTCCATTACACAACAAGCAAGACCAAAAGACAGATAAAAAAGCGATGATTTATGAGCCCATCTTAGAACTGATATATTCGGCATCTGCTTTATGGCACTCTTGGTTTGTAGCTGATATAAATCATTGGCTTTATCTATATCCATTTGAGTGCTCCTTTTTTCCATACATAATAGAGTGCGAATATGAAAACTCCCACAAAAAGAGAAAGCTCAATAAGCGCCTTAAGGCCTGCGCCTTTAAAGACGACAGCCCAAGGGAACAGGAACAGAGTCTCAATATCAAGAGCAAGAAACAACAAAGCAAAAACATAATAGCTGATATGGAATCTTATCCATGGATTACCTATTGAGACATTTCCGCATTCATAAGGTTCGGCTTTTACATGATTGGGATTTCGGGGTGCGAGAAGTTTTGATGCCATCAATAATTGCATGGCAAAAAAGATGGCAATGATGATAATGATAAATATATACAAAAGATCAATTGTATTGCCAAAATCCATACGTTCTCCCCGAGAATCGGCAGCTAATATCGTATACCTCAACTACCTGGCTGTTTACACAACTATATTAGTTTACTAGAAAAACGCCCCTTGAATTATAACACCCTAAGATTAAAGAAATACAAGAACAAGAACAAATGATAATCGGTCAGAGGCAAGTTTAATAACATAGATGGTCAATAATAACTCTAAAAGGTGGCCTGCTTTTTCATTTAAAATAAGATAAAATAATACCAATAAACTTTGGTTAGAAATAAGACAATCAGGACTCCATAAAAGCATCATGATGCCGTGTGGCTGCCGAAGGTGAAATCTTTGGTCAATAGTCAAAGCTTAGCTACTGAGTACCATTAAGTCTTATGCATCTCCAGGGTGATCTGTCTATTCTTCTCTGGTTAAAGAAACAATCCGCTTTAAGAAGAAATCTATCGGCACTTTCAAAAAAGTCAGATGGAATCTGTACAACCATCCGTTTATCTTCGATTAGAACCGGAATTGTTTTACCTGAATTAACACTATTTTTTGCATTAATTTCATAATCAGCATTTCCGCTCTCTATTCTAATATCTACTCTACTTACTTCTTTTTTTCCAAATACTCTTAGATGTATTTCATATATCACTTCGCTGGCAATGCCACCTTCTGTTTCTATTGCCACCCATGCGTTTTTGTTGCCCAGCGCAAAAGCTATTGCTTTTATATCCCCTTGTTTCTCAAAGTTACTCTGCAAAATATCATGCTGCGGATCCTTAATTAAGATATACGGCATCTCTTCCTTAGCAAAGAAGTTTGGCTTCTTTTCAACCGGTTTTGTTTCCAACACCGGGTAACTAACAAATAATTCGTTTCTGCGCACAAAAGCGTCAAGGAAGTTACCTTTCGCTGCTTTCTGAGAAACATAACAGTTGACAGCTTCGTATTTTGCTTTTTTTTCATCTTCTGAAAGATAAAATCTTGTCCATTTGCCATCGAGTTCCAGCAATTCCGGAGGAGGCAATAACTCCAGAGTAGGATTATATCCCCATGGAAATGGCCAATTAGAACCTTTGTGGATGAGATAGGCAAATCTTTTGCCATCGTAATTCATCTTACAAAGGACATATTCCACAAAAGCGCTGGTTGCCCAGTGATCATGATGGCTATCATAGGGATCGGGATAAACAATCGCTGTGGGCTTGAACTTCTTATTAATGGTTATCAGATTTTTCTCAAGGTTTTTCCCGCAATATGGTGCTTCTTTTTCGTACGCGTATGAATAAGGTGCTTCTGTTGCTCCATTTCGACCAAGATGAAGATTCGCATAATCCCAGTCTGTGTTAAAAAGCGAGTTCATTCCTCCATCCGGATAACATAAAAACAAAGCATTTTCCTCTTCAAGACCCAAAACCTTAGCCGCGGCTAGAGCTTCCTTATGCCTTGCTTCTCCCATTCTTCTAAAATCCGCGGGCGTAGGATTAACATTACTGGTAACTTTTTCACAACTCTTAAGGTAAGCATCCCCATTTGTCAAAAATGCTATCAAAACAGGGATGTCATTGTCTTTTGCCCATTTTATAAGTCCGCCGCAAGCAAGGGTCTCGTCATCCGGATGAGGCGCAATAATTAAGATACGATCGGAAGAGGAGAAAAAGTGTTCTTTTACATCAGGGTGTTCCCTCTTAGACAGCATGAAATTACCTTTTGAAGCACTATATCCATTCAAAAAAAGAAGGGACAGTGGAATAACAACAAACACTACGGATATGGCCAGAATGACTTGCATTTTAGCAGAGGCTCGCGTTTCAAATTTAATTCTTCTAATATTGCGAATAATTTGTTGAATGGAGTGCCAAAGCATTGATATAAACCTTAATCTATCAAGCCGAAGAAGCTTTGCCTTTTTAAATGAGTTTCTCTGAGAAGCAGCAGTCGGCCGCTCTTTTCTCTTCATCCCCTCTACCCCACGTAATTATGCAAGACTTAAAAATAGGATCACATCCGCTTCCATTTATAAAAAGCAGAATAGAACCAGTGAATATTTATCCAAGTCTCACCCGATAAGAATATCTGTGAAGATCTGCTGCTAAAAAGTTGGCGTTGAATATTGCTATTAATCAAGAACTACCCAAAATTAAGCGATTAAATAGGACATCACTTATACTTATTATACAATTTTACTGTTCAAAATATAAAAAGACTGCGATGATCCTGTTAACTCAAGATAGTAACAGTAAAATATACAAGAGGTCAAAAAATAATCCAAGTATCAATGCCGTAATCGCTGAAATATTGCCAAACTGGACTTCAGAGCAGATAATATAGAAAAGAAAACTCTTATAAAGGAGTGTGCAATGAATACAAAAAAATTTACCATACTGCATTCAAATGATATGCATGGTGATTTTCTCGCTGAAGTCAACGAAGGAAAGGGTGAACTAATAGGCGGATTGTCGCTTCTTTCCGGTTATATTAATAAAGTCCGGGAAGTGGAAGAGAACGTTATCTATGTTATATCAGGTGATATGGTACAAGGCTCCATCATCGATCTTGAGTACAAAGGCATCTCCACTATCGAGATTATGAATTACCTCGCTCCGGATGTAGTTTCTCTCGGCAACCACGAGTTTGACTATGGCCTCCCCCATCTTCTCTTCCTGGAAAAGATGGCTAATTTTCCTATCGTGAACGCTAACCTTTATATCAATAAATATAACAAACGGATGATGCAGCCATATATAATAATCAATAAAGCAGGTTTTGATATTCTCTTTACCGGTATCATTACTGAGAAAGTTATGGACTCAATAGCACAAGACAAGTTAATCAGTAGTTTTGTAACCTTAGAAGAAGCTAGTCAAGAAGTAGGGAGAATCACCAATGCCTATAAGAATGATGATATCGACCTCACTATTCTTCTCACCCATATAGGTTTCGATTCCGATGTGGAACTGGCTAAAATGTTAAAGCCTGAGTGGGGCGTGGATATGATAATCGGCGGTCATTCTCATACCATGCTCGAACAACCGGAAAAAGTTAACAATATACTGATTGCCCAGGCAGGAGTTGGCACCAATCAAATCGGTCGTTTCGATATCGTTGTAGATGACGATACAAACAGCATTGTTGACTATAACTGGCAATTAATTCCCATTGATAATCGCCTTGCCAAGCCGGACAAAAAAATGGAAGAGTTTATTGATTCTTTTAAAGAAGAGGTTGACAGGAAGTACAATACCATTATCTGCAAATTCTCTAAAAAATTGACCCATCCAAAGCGTGAGATCGAAACAACTCTGGGAAATCTACTTGCGGACGCTTTTTGTGAAACATCTCAATGTGACGTAATGTTTTTAGGCTCTGGCTCTATAAGAGTAACCGAGATGGGCGCACCTGTGACTCTAAAAGATTTTATATCTTGTTTTCCGTACGACGACAGCTTAACCAAATATTCAGTCACCGGCAAACAGCTGAAGAAAATTTTCTCCCACATTATGAGAACGGAGAATCGTGACGGCGAGGGTGAATGCTACCAAATCAATGCGGGTGTCCAGGCAATATACAATGATTCTACTAAATGCCTTGAAACACTTAATATTAAGGGCAATCTTGTTGAAGACACCACAACCTATACAATCTGCATGCAGGGCTATCATTTCAATAATTCCCCCACTTACTTGAATATTTCCAATGAAGAGCTTCTGGAGAAAGACGGACCAAAAGTTGTAACAACATCCGCCCAACAAGTATTGGAAGAATTTCTACGCAATAATCAGAATATCTGCCGGGACATCGAAGGAAGATTAGTATATAAAACCTGATTTTCAATCAGCTTTTGATGTTTACATGTATGATTCAAAGCAATAAATACTATTCAAGCAGCTAGCTATGAATCTTCCTTCACAGCGTAATTACCTCGCGTTTGTTTTATACGATAATATTACTCGTGTCACAGACCCTTTGCATGCCAATATTTTCTCTTCTTGACCTTTATAAATTATCTATAACCACGTTAAGTTTCTACAATAATTCGCCGATAAAAAAGTAACAAAATGATTCACCAAACGATAGCTGTCAGTAAATCGTATCACTAGCTACTAAACGTAGGAAAATAACAGGGTTAAGTTATAAGATTTGAGAGTAAGATGACCAAGGTCCGCGATAATGTAAAAAATAAGCCCCTTGCTTATAAAGCTTTTTTCGAGAACTCACCCGATCTTTGTTATATGATAAGTCCGGAAGGAATCATACTGGATTGCAATAAACGAGTTCTTGAGGTGCTGGGCTATAAGAAGAATGAGTTAATCGGTAAACCCCTGCTAACCACAATTTATCCCCCTGAACACCAGAAGAAAGTCAAAGGTCTTCTTAATAAATGGAAGAAAGAAGGAAAAATACAGGCCGAAGAACTTGTGATAAAGACTAAAACAGGAAAGTTGATAGACGTGGTTTTAGATACAGCCGTGGCAAGAGACGATGAAGACAATATTCAATACTCGATTTCAATTCAGAGGATTATAACAGATCAAAAGAGAGTAAAAGAAGAAATAATCAAAGAAAGATTCAGAGCACAGAAATATCTTGATGTAGCTAACGTCATAATGATTGTCATTGACAGGAACCGAAAAGTATCCATGATTAACAAAAAAGGGTGTCAGGTTTTAGGCTGCAAAGAAGACGATATTGTCGGTAAAAATTGGATAGAAAATTTCGTTCCCACAGAGCATCGAAAAGATGTTGAAAACTGCTTCAACGAACTAATTGCCGGAAATCTTGAGCCATTCCAGTACTTTAAAAATCCTGTATTGACTAAGCATGGAGAGCAAAGAACCATAGCCTGGCATAACGCGATACTAACAGATAAAGATGGCACGGTTAAAGCCACTTTAAGCTCAGGAGAAGATATTACTGACCAGGAAGAAGCCATAAAAGAGCTAAGAAACTCCGAAGAAAGGCTAAAAATATTGTTCGAGTATGCCCCCGACGCATACTTCCTGCTGGACCTAGAGGGAACGCTTTTGGATGGAAACAAAGCCGGCGAAAAATTGATCGGTTACTATAGAGACGAGCTCGATAATCCTAATATCTTCGAGCTTGGGATATTATCAGAAAAAGATGGCCTCAAACTAGCTAAGATGCTGTCGAAAAGCGCTCTTGGAAAACCTACCGGTCCCGATGAATTCACTATATATCGAAAAGACAAAACCAAGGTTGAGATAGAAACACGCACCTTTCCCATAGAAATCGACAGCCAACATTTAATATTAGGAATCGCCCGCGATATTACCCTACGCAAAGAAGCGGAAAAGATGATTCTTGAGAGTGAGGAAAAATTCAGAGCCATTAGTTCAGTGGCAAGAGATGCCATAATTCTGATAAATGGCACTGGTGAGGTTGTATTTTGGAATCATGCCGCTGAGAAGATGTTCGGCTATTCCAGCAGTGAAATTATTGGAAAGGAACTTCATGCCATAATTGCTGCCGATATAAACCTGAATTCTTACAGAACAAAGATGGATCATTTCAAGAAAACAGGCAATGGTCACGTTATAGGAAAAACACTTGAATTGGAAGCAGAAAAAAGAGACGGGACCCTGTTCCCCGTGGAGCTAACCGTGTCTCCGGTCAAGCTTAAGGATAGTTGGTTCGCGATTGGCATTGTCAGAGATATCGCCGCAAGAAAGAGCTATGAAAAAGCGCTAAAAGCGGCAAAAGAGCGCGCTGAGCTTTTGTTCAGAGTCACGCCCAGTGCTATTTTTACAGTTGACCGAAACCATCGGATAACAAGCTGGAACAAAAAGGCTGAAGAACTAACCGGTTATAGCTCCGATGAGATAGTCGGAACAACCTGCAACGAATTTGCTCTTGGACCCTGCGATAAATCATGCAGACTTTTTACAGAAAATATAGATAAGCCACTTACGGCTAGTGAATGTACAATTAAAAGAAAGGATGGGAAAACCCGTATCATCTCGAAGAACTCCGATCTCTTAAGAGATGAAAACAACGAAATAATCGGTGGCATAGAGAGTTTTGAAGATATTACCGAAAAAAAGGAACAAGAAGAGAGACTCGCCTATCTGGCGGGACATGATCCTTTGACCGGCCTCCCCAACCGCCGATCGCTAGAGAGCGCACTGGAAAGGGCTACCGCGAGAGCTCGCAGAGGGACTATTAGCACTTTGCTCTTCATAGATTTGGATAATTTTAAACAAGTAAACGATACCCTCGGCCATAAGATCGGAGACGAAGTATTAATTACTTTAACCAAACTGCTCAAGAAAGAACTCAGAACCGAAGATATCCTTGCCCGAATAGGCGGAGATGAATTTGCCATTTTACTTGAAATGACGGATATAGATAAAGCCCAACATATCGCTGAAAGGCTGCGTCAATCAGTAGCGCAACACGACTTTACGTTAAGCAGGAGAAAATATGATCTAAGTATCAGCATCGGCATAGCCAGAATTGACGGAAAATATGAGCCGGGAGTTTCAATGTCCCGGGCTGACAAGGCTATGTATAAAGCCAAGGAAAAAGGACGAAACCGGGCAGTTCTATATCAGCTCTAAAATACTTCCGCTGATCATCAGTTTTTCTCTTAAAATATTAAACTATCCTTACAACTATTCCGATAAATTCACTACTTAACCATAACTTAGAAACAGCAAATACTAATTTATCGCAGTATCATCTTTGGAAAAGGTGTAAGCTTCCAAATGAAAAAGATATTGGAAAAAGAAAAGCAAAATAGTCAAAAATACCTGGATATAGCGGGTGTTATTTTTGTTATTATTGACGCTAATCTTAACACTCGGCTGATCAATAAGAAAGGTTGTGAAATCCTCGGGCACGAGAATGATAAAGAGATAATCGGAAAGAATTGGATTGATAATTTCATCCCTCCAAAGGCAAGGAGCCAGGTTAGAGATTGTTTTACCAAACTAATTAAAGGCGATATCCAACAACTTGAGTATTTCGAGAATCCAATTATTACCAAAGATGGCAAAGAAAGAATCATTGCCTGGCACAATACAGTAATAAGAAACGAGAGAAATCAAATCGTCGCTACCTTAAGTTCCGGAGCGGATATCACCGAGCGAAAACACGTACAAGAAGCATTAAAAGAAAGTGAAGAAAAGTTTCGCACCGTCACTCAGATATCGCCGGTAGGAATATTTCGCACAAACACTAAAGGAAGCTGTCTCTATGTCAATGACCGATGGTGCGAAATCGCGGGATTGTCGGCAAAAAAAGCTAAAGGTAAAGGCTGGATAAAATCCATCCATCCCCAGGACAAAGACAAGGTATTAGAAATCTTTTATCATACCAAAGAAAGAGATGTTTGCTTCAAACTGGAATATCGCATAATTCGCCAAGATGGTTCAACACGTTGGGTGATAGGTCAGGGTACAGCCGAAAGAAATCTTGAAGGGCAGTTGTCCGGCTTTGTGGGAACAATTACCGATATTACTGATCGTAAAGAAACAGAAAAAGCATTAAAGGAAAGTGAAGAAAAGTTTAGGGCAATTAGTCAGGCTGCCTCAGATTCCATTGTCCTCATGGACAACGACGGCAAAACAATATTCTGCAACAAAGCAACCGAAGATATGCTGGGCTATTCAAAGGATGAGCTAATCGGCAAAGAGTTCCATTTATACGCCGCACTCAAGAAAGATTACAAAGAGTATAAAAAGCATATCGCTCTTTTCGCAAAAACAGGCCAGGGTGTCGCAATCAACAAGACACTCGAGCTTGTGGCTAGAAAAAAGGGTGGCGAAGTATTCCCCGTAGAGCTCTCGGTCTCGGCTGTCAAATTAAAAGGTAAATGGCACGCTATCGGGATAATCCGAAATATCACCGAAAGAAAACTGGCAGAAGAGACAATGGAAAAATCGCGTGAGTTCTATCTTACCCTTTTTGACGAGTTTCCGGTACTTGTGTGGCGCTCCGGCATCGACACAAAATTCGATTACTTTAATAGAACCTGGATCGCTTTTACCGGCCGAAGCATGGAGCAAGAAATTGGAGAAGGCTGGACAAAGGGAGTACACTCCGATGATCTAAAACAAGTCATGCAGACTTATATTAGAGCCTTTAAAATTCGTAAACCTTTTTCCACCGAATATCGCCTGCGCAGATATGATGGCGAATATCGCTGGGTTATTAATTATGGGCGCCCCTTTTTCGACCTTGATGGCAACTTCGGCGGCTATATCGGCACTTGTTATGATATAACTGAGCGCAAAAAGCATGAAGAGCAGCTTGCCCATATGGCGGCACACGACCCGCTAACAGGACTTCCTAACCGACGTCTTCTAGAAGAAACCTTGAAACGTGCCGTAGCTCATGCTCGACGCGGAACGCCCAGTGTTCTTCTTTTTCTGGATATAGATAATTTTAAATCGGTCAATGACAGCCTCGGACACAATGCCGGAGACCAAGCCTTGATAATCCTCTCACAATTATTCCAGAAGAATTTGCGCACGGAAGATTTACTTGCGCGAATCGGTGGTGATGAATTTGCCGTACTGCTTGAGCAAACAAATGTCGATAGGGCCCAAGTTGTAGCCGAACGCATACGCCGGACCATAGAACAATCTACTATTGTCATAGGTAAGCATGAGTTTAAACTTGGTGTAAGTATTGGCCTTATCCCCATCGATGGCCAACTAGATCCCTGGGAATCTATGGCAAATGCAGATGAGGCAATGTACAGGGCGAAAGAAGAAGGCCGCAACCGGGTAGTACAGTATCAGTCCTCATAGTCCCTCTCTGTTTGACAGCCCAAATAAACCGCATCATTTGAAACATTACACCATAGTTCTATTCCCTGATTTCCTTTGTTTTTTGTAACTTAGCAATGCCCCGCTTCCTATAGTAAATCCAACAAGAACCAGGGTAATATAGCCGACGAGACCTTCGGAATTTTTATTTCTATCCTGATCATTGCCGACACCGTCTTTTTCGTTTGAATCTTCAGTCTTTATTGCATCGGTTTTCATGACAAAACTTACTTTGCCGGATGCATTATTTGGCTTGCCCATGAAAGTATCATATTCATCAGCAAGTGTTTGCATGTTATCCTGGATTGCCTCCCCTTTGTTCATCTCGTTGATTGCATCCTCAAAATCCGCTTCCATGGTTCTAATATCATCAATATTAAAACTATCCATCCCTGATGAGAATTGAGATGATGCCTGCAATAAACCGTTTCTTACAGTAGTTAAGCCCGGTATATATTGTCCTTGTAGTTTGCCGCCCTTTTCAAGTACCCCAAGTGTGTCACCCATTTGACTAAGACCGGATGCCGATTGCCCGAGACTACTTCCCATGGTAGTTAGCCCGGGCATATATTGACCTTGCATGTTTCCCCCATTAATTAAGACAAGTTGTTTGCCTTGAATTTGGTAAAGAGCATCTTTTGTATTGCTCAGGCCTTGGCCGCTTGTAGTTAGTCCGGGCAGAGTCTGCCCTCCTACAGATCCCCCGTTTTTAAGAGTGCTTAACAGATTCTGTTGAGCTGCCAAATCGGCAACAAGCTGCTGTACCTTCGGATCACCTTGATCGAGTGTAAGTGCTAGAGCCGTAAGATCCGAATTCGAATTTTCAATACTATCTAATAAATCAACTTGGCCTTGATTAGCCTGTTCGAGGCCAGCAACTCCATTAGCTAAATCCCCTGTAGAACCTTCCAATGTCTGTGTGATCTGGATATGTCCTGTATTTAATTGTTGAAGATCACTTAGCCCTGATGCTGCTTGGCCTGTTGAAGTTTCAAGGTTTTGTGTAATATCTATGTGCCCGCCCACCAGAGTCCCAAGTTGTGATAATCCCCCTGTTGCAGAGCTTAGTTGGGGTATCATATCCTCTAATTCACCAATCATTCCTAAATTACCGCTCATTTCTTCCAGTTGTTCGGCAATTTCCAGTCCTGCAACCTGAGGCATTTGCGGCATTACTGTAATGGCAATGGGTTCAAGCTCTAGTTTATCTCCTGTCATTTCCACTACAATTGTTTCCTCGGGAACCGGCATTACCATCCATGTACACTTCATCGTTTTGCCAACCATAGTGGCCATGGCATTATCTGCCCGAACTTCGTCAAACTTGTCCCTGGGAACATCCAGAGTTACTATAGTCATCAAAGGAGTATATATTTCCTCCTCGCTGGAAACCGGGTTATCCGAACCAAACTGACTGTAAGTAACGCTTTGCTTATTTTTCAACTTATTCTTAACAACAATCTCTACTCTTAACTTGCCCTTCTTTCCCGCTATCTGATTCGCTTTTACTTCCTTATCATTCAAGTAATATTTGATTCCCACCGTAACCGGTAATTCCTTATCCGTTTTTCCTGAATAAAATAGATTCTTGCCTCCACTTGCATTAACATCCCAGGTGATGGAATTGTCCTTAACAATAGGTTTAACCGAGCCCATTAAATTTTTAATACCGGTAAGACTCCCGAAATCCGTTACCGACACCCTCCCTGCTCCGGTTAACCTCAGATAATCAACAACAATCTCATCTTTCACCGCTCCATTATGATCAAGAAGCACATAGACGGTTTCCTCATCATAAATGCTAGTTGAAGTTTGGTCGGCAAAACTCATACTTAGCGGTAAACAGATGACCATAATTGCTGTTATTACACCTAGCATTAGTTTCTGCTGACAAACTCCTCTGATTCTATTAAACATGCGTCTAAATTTATTTCTTATGAGTTTATACATAAGGCATTCCTCCTAATGATTGCCTGTCGTTTTTTTATTAATACCCGGTTTCGGCCATTTCCAAGTTGTGACGCTAATAGCTCTAGTAAAAAGAACCAATATGCCGGGCAGCAGAATAGTTACCACTAGCAAACTTATTATGGTACCCCTGGCCAAAAGAAGGGTTAGATCCCTTACGATACCTAACGAACTTGCCAGTCCAAGCCCAAGAGTCGCCCCGAATAAAGTAAAAGCACTAGTAGCAATGGCTTGCCCGCTTTCGGCAACCGCTAAGTGCATAGCTTTCTTTGGAGGATAATTGGCAAGCTCCTCTTCGTATCTAGAAGTGAGTAATATTGCATAATCAACCGTCGCGCCCAACTGAATTGTGCCAACCGCCAAAGCGGCAAAAAAGAAAATGCTTTGGTTTAAATAGAAAGAAACGCTCTGATTGAGCAAAATAGCCAGTTCAATCGCACCTATTAAGATCATGGGTAAAGAAATGGATTTGAAGGCTAGTGCCACCATTAAAAATATGGCGGATGCCGACAAGATAGCAACAACCCTAGTATCCCTTTGAGCAGATATCATTAAATCTCTGGTAAGAACTGTTGATCCGGTAAAATAAATTTCACTGTCTTCCCCGGCTCCGTATTTATTGATAATTCTTTGGGCTTCTTTGACCGTTTTATCGGTTCGTTCATCACTTGACGTATATCGAAAGTTAATGATTGTATTTATATAATCACCGGCAAAAAAACGGTCCTTTACGTCTTTAGGAACAAGCTCTTTGGGAACAGCCGGATCAACATAATCGGAGTATCCGATTACACCCTTTACTCCATCCAGTTCGGATAGTTCTTGTTTTACCTTCTCCAGCCTGGAGTCCGGTATATCCTTAGTTATTAGATTAGCGGTCTCCGCCGATCCAAATTCTTCTTTTATCTTCCCGATGCTCGCAGTATATTTACTGTCTTCCGGAAAAGTTCCCCCCATGTCATATGCGATCTTGGTATTGGTATATCCGTAAATAGCGGGAACAAAAAGGAGTAAAAAAGCAAGAAAGACAAACACATAATGCCTGGTAGCAAACCAACCTAGCGAGGTGAATTTGGGCATGAATACCCTATGTTTGAATCGTTCTATCCACTTCTCTAAAACAAGTATTACAGCAGGCAATACAGTAAGCACTACAATTAAACTTATAAAAACACCGCGGGCAAGAGCAAAGCCTAGATCAGCGCCAAACCCCAAGGCCATAACAACCATTGCCAAAAAACCCATAATTGTTGTTAGCGAACTCGATGTTATCGCTTTGGATGTCTTAACTATCGCTTGAACCATTGCTTCTTGAAGCGGACGCTCTTTGTGCTCTTCTTCAAATCGATGAAGAAGAAACACGGCATAATCCATGGTAACGCCCAGTTGAAGAGCCGCTCCAATTGCCCCGGTCACAAAAGAGACTTCCTGATTAAAATAGAAAGGTATGCCCATGTTATAGAGTATGGCCAGCCCAAGAATAACCAGAAAAATAATAGGAACAATATACGAGGACAAAGATATAAACAACACAATTAGTATTAGAAATACCGCTAACAAGCCCATCCAGGGCATTTCCGGTTTTACAATATCCTGTGTCTCACCAATAATCGTTGCCGCCCCCACAATCCACAGATCTTTATCAAGACCTTGTATCTTATGGACTGCATCTGCAGTCTTGGGGTCAGCGGCAGATGCTGAAAAGCGAACCTCTAAAATCGTTGAGTCTTTACTGTAATATCTATCAATCAATTCCTGATCTATATATTCTCTTGGAATAGTAATGTCTGTAAAGTCAGATATCCAGGCAGTTGACGCTACTCCATCGATATTCTCTATCTTCCTTCTAAGCCTCTCAACTTCATTATCGCTCTTTCCTTCAATTAGTATTGCAGCCGCACTTCCTGTTCCAAATTTCTCATTTAGGATCTTCTGTCCCTTAACCGAATTTAAATTTCCCGGAAGATAGGAATTCAAATCGTAATTTATCTTTTGATTAAGGGTTCCATATACAGCCGGTACCGCTAGCATAATTGCCAAAATTATTATCTGTATCCTAAAGCGTACTATTTGTTTGGCGATTCTTTCTAACATAGTCTAACTCCTAGTGTACTGACCGTCCAGTCAGGTCTAATCAAAAAAATAAACCTCTCTCTTACCTATTCCGTTATTTTATGAACTTATTCCCTCAATAAAAATACTATATAAATGCTCGGATAATTTCTCAGCCGACGCAGTCATACCAAATAGTAATCTTTCACCAACAATCGTAGTTACCAGTCCAAACAGGCTAACTGCTGTAAATCTTGGATCTACCGACCTAAAATCACCACTGTTAATTCCTTCTTGGACTATTGATGTCAGTTTTGAAATCATTTCATCGGCCTGCTTTAGAATATATCCTGATACTTCACCTTCTTCATTGGCCAATTCTCGAGCAAGTATCTTTATTAATTGCTCCCTACTCGAAACCAGCTCGTAAAAATTACGAATAAATATTCGTATCTTTTCCTTTGGGGTCTTGCCTACAGCAACGGCCTGCGATAACTGACTTGAAAGTGCCTCTACACCTTCTTTTGCCAGTTCGGTATACAGTGCTTCCTTGTCCTTAAAATGGTAATATATCAAGCCCTTTGAGATACCAGCAGTTTCGGCGATCTCACGCATTGATACTCGGTCATAACCTTTTTCGGAGAAAAGTTTCTCCGCAGTAGCGATAATTTTACTCAAACCATCAGTAAAAGCCGTTACCGGTTTATAAGCGACCATTATCACTCCTTTTGAAATATCGACTGACCGCACAGTCAGTTCCCTAATTATATTTTCGGCAAAAGTGCTCTTTTTGTCAAATTTAAAACAAGTAAAACAGAAAACCACTCTATCTGCAAATCATACATTATGTTGACATAAATAACAGCGCACTTCTATCCAGGATTTACTTTGGAATCCGTATCGCTTAAGAGCTGATAGAGGCTTTTCCGAGCTGATCGTAGAATAGTATCCGTAGTATAGAAAACTGGGTAGATAATTTTACTTCATTCTAAAAATTTCCCCATTACTAGTTTTTGGCAGAAATGGAATTGGAGAAACCCAAATCACTGCCATTCAGACAAAGTGCTTAGCTTTCTTCGTCCGCCCCTCTTTGCGCAGTTCTTGAGCTTCTCCAATAGTAGCCTTCAATAATTAAAAACTATATTAATTGGCTTTTTCTGGCATAACTTTTTCAATTTGGGCATCTGGCAAATCATATGGCCACAGAAGATCTATGAAATCGCCAGTCGGAGTTTCTACCCGGATTGAGTCCTCAATAGATAATACTTTTCCTTGTAAGATCAGCAATCGGTCTCCGCTTTCTTGCTCCCACTGAACCGTGTCCCCAACATTTACTACATTGCCGTTTCGGTCCAGAAGGGTTCTTTGTTCATCCATAATAACTCCCGCATTTCAACTTCTCTATATTATAATTATACACCTTGCGGGCACCATTGTTAATCTCAGCTTCAAGCCAATTTCTCATAAGTAATGATGTTGACTCTCTGAGAAATAACTAGGTAGCTCTCTGATACCTGTCATCCACACTAACAAGATAAAGACGTCTATATACAATGTTTATTTGCCAAAAGACAATCATTTTGTAGAACGATTTGAGATAAATGAGCGATCTGGTTAAGCGTTTAAACATTGACCAGTAAGAGTATTCCTTACCGCAAGCCTTATCGTACCCGGCACGAAGTTCCCCTACTTTCATTTGCAAAGGCTTAAAAACCGTGTGATTTGTATCATACTTTTCCCATTTGTTATGTAAAATCCTACTGGTCTTTTCCATCTTTTCGCGCAATATCGTGCCTGGATACGGAGTAAGCAAGGTAAATTGAGGAACTTCGATGTTCAGCCGCTTTACAAAACGCACAGTCTGATTGAACGCGCTTTTATCTTCTTCGTCAAAACCAAAAACAAAACAACCGATAATCCCGATTTTTTCCTTATGCAATCTCTTGATAGCAGCTTTATATTCTTCCGCTTTATTTACTACTTTTCCCATAGCCGATAATGCTTTAGTGGATAGAGACTCAAAACCTATCAACAAACCCACACAGCCACTTCTGCGAGCCAATTTTAGTAATTCTTTATCATTAGCCACATTTAAGGAACCTTGACTTATCCACTTTATTTTAAGAGGAATTAATGCCTTAAAAAGCTCTTTAGCGTATTTTGGATTGCCCACAATGTTATTGTCAGTAAAAAAGACAAATCTTACACCAAGTTCTTTGAGTTCGTCGACAACATCTTCCACCGGGCGATAGCGCATTTTTCTACCAAAGAATTTAGTAGTTGAACAGAAACTACAATTAAAGGGGCATCCTCTCGAAACCTCTACCTTAGGTATATTCACATAATAATCATCTTTAACTAATTCACGACGTGGCCTTGGAAGATTCTTCATATCAGGCTTTTTATCAGATTTATATATTTGTTTTATTTTTCCGTTTTCGAAATCCGAAAGCAACTGAGGCCAAACATCCTCTGCCTCTCCGACAACTACAGAGTCACAATACTTAATTGCTTCCTCGGGACAAAGGGAGGGATGGACTCCTCCTAAAACAACAGGAACACCCCTATTCCTAAACTCTTCGGCAATCTGATATCCTCTTTCAGCAGTTGGGGTCAGAAGAGAAATCCCAACTAAGTCAGCTTCCTCATCAAAGTTAATAGTCTCAACATTTTCATCAATAATTTCCACTTCATGCTTGGGAGGTGTTAAGGCAGCTACAACAGGCAATGTAAGCTGACTCATGTACATCTTTCCAAACAGCTTAACGTTTGATGGATGATACGGTTGGATTAGAAGTATTTTTAACATCTGACAAATCGCCCCCTTCAAATAAATCCCGAATCACCAGCATAAACACTTGAAGTGTATTCTCAGCCTTCGGTTGCAGATTAGTTACAAGTTGGTCTAATTCTATCCTTCCTTCATTTGTTATTGTATATGTTCTTCTTGTCCTCTTATTATCATCCTCCCAATCTCCGATAACAAAATCCTTCTTTTCCATTCTTCGGAGCAAAGGATAAATACCACCCGGACTCGGAGCCCATTTACCTCCAGTTCTCTTTTCAATCTCCTTCAATATTTCATTCCCGCAGAGGGGACCATCACTCAAAATATGCAAAACATAAGCCTTAAGAAAGCCCCGCGTCAACACTTCCCCCACCAGGGTGCCCGTTTTCTCAATCTCCTTCAAATCTTTCTTTTGCTGTTTATACTCTTTCTTCAGCTGCTTCTTGGCGCTCTTTATCTTCGTTGCATCAAAAGGTATCTCCCGATCAGACAATTATTATCCTTTCTTTTAAGGTATTAACACTTAATGCAATACTCACTAGTGAGTATATCAGTACTAATACTATCTCTAATGATTTTATTTGTCAAATGTTGTAAGTAAAATGGTTTCTCTTGGGAGGAGCTAGACATAAAACCTGAACGGATTTGGTTTGTTTATTGTAGATACTTGCCCATGTGCCTATTTCAGGGATAACAATAGAACATCGGGACTCCTTGCTATGCGCCATTATCAAATCTTAAAACTAGTTTGATAAGCTCTGTTATCGCCGCGATGACTGTTACCACCATTATAAAAATCAAGCCAACCCTAACCAATAATCCAACAAAAGGAAAACTTATTATGCTGGAAAAATCAAATGGGAAGACCTTGTAGGTTATATATGTCGCGAGGAATGACAAACTATTTAAGAACAGTTGGCTTAGGTTGCGGAACCAGGCTTTATCATAAACTAAATATAAAATATTACAGGCAATGGTTAGTGAGAGCGATAGATTGATTATCCATAAAACCTTGGTGAACTCTCCGGTAATAAAAGGTACGCCCCATTGCAGCAAATTATTAACAATGAACATAAGAACCGCGGTAGCAACGATCGCACCAATATACCCGGCTTTACCAGGTAATTTTTTCGCCACTTCTTCGCCCTGTGCCTCTTTTTCATAATCATCTATGAGATTCGCCAATTCATCTTTGGACTGCTCGATATCCTTTCTATCTTCTTCAACCATTCTGCCCTCTTTCCGTATCTCCCGCAATCGTCATATTATAAGCAGAATATGCGTATTCTTTCCTAATTACTTTGGCTTGGAATACCAGTGCTTCTTTCCTTTTAAAAACTGGCCGGTTCCCTTCTTGGCAAGTATTCGTAGGTTCTTGATGTGAGCGTCGCCATGGTTCGTCGTTAAGAAATCAAGTTTCTTGCAATCCTCGAAACCATCACAAAGCCAACATCCTTCAATATCCAACTTTTGACAACACTTTCTGATCTTACAAAAAGGATTGCCTCCTCCGCCTCCGCACGCTTTATTGCATCTAAGCCTGACCATCGCTCCGAGCACTTCATAGCATTCTTTATACTTATCAAATTCCTTGAAAGGAATCCCCTTAACTACAATATCAAATTTCTCCTGCCTGAGTTCCTTTCTTAGATCTCTGGCCATATCGGCAATGTTTCCCTTATAACCGAAGCAATCCCCACAATAGAGGCCACAATAGGCAATCAGCTCTTTCTTTTCATCTACTATTTTTTGGTTGTCTTTGCTCATTCTTTACCTCCCCGCTGGCACAATATTTTACTGCATAAAGCATACTCCGCTTAAATATGTATTTATTGTTAGTCAACAACTACTATTCCCGCACCTATCCGAAAAGCAACTTATCGTAATAAGCAGAGTTTCCGGTTTCCAGTATATCGAGTATGATTTGTTCGGTTACCTTTCCCACCCCCTTAAGCTTACGTAATTCCTTCTTCATGCCTGATAACGGATCCTTTAATTGTGATATGGAATATGCGGCAAAGCTGTAAGGCGACTTCTTTCCTTCCAGCTTCAACAAATAATCAATCTGTTCTAGCATTACCATTACCAGGTCATTCTCATTTAAAATATTCGCATAAAGTTTAGCAGGGATGCGCAGGGGTACTTTGTACTGTTTTGCTATGGAACGGAACATGAAGTTTAGTGAATCATAATAAGCACCCGTTGCCTGACCCCATTTGTTCTCGGCATAGATATTCTTATATTCAGTAAGAAGTTCCGGATAGTATTGCTCCAGAGTTCTATAGAAATACTCCCGCTGTTTTCCTTCTTTTAAGGTCATTCCGCTGAAAATAATGAAGTCAACTCCAATTTCAGAAGCTTTTTTTACGGATTGCTTCATCATTTCCACTGAATCAGTAATAAACGGGATTACGGGCATTAGAAACATGCCACAGGCAATGCCTTCCTTCTTGAATAATGCAAGTGTTTTAAGTCTTTGGCTCGGGGGCGGTACGCCAGGTTCAGAAATCGCGCTTATTTTGTCATCCACAGATGAAAAACTAAAACTCACAATCGCCCCGCTCTTCCTATTTATCTCCTTGAAAATATCAATATCTCTCTCGATAAGAGTTGATTTGGTAAGCATGCTAACAGGAAGATTTTTCTCAAACATTAACCGAAGAGCATTACGGGTTAATTCATACTTTTTCTCAGCCGGTTGATAGCTGTCACCAACGCCCCCGCCTACCATGATGTAGCAGGGTTTGAGAGGAATCCGTTTCCTTTTAGCATCCAATTCGCGCCTTAAAATATCTATGGCGTTTACCTTGACCGCAATATCTTCCCCAAATTCACCTTCAACAAAATATCCTTCCGAGCGACCATCGCAATATACACAATTATGCATACAACCTCTATAAAAATTCATCCCATATTGAGAAATGAACCAGGAATCCATTTTCTTATGTTTGCGCAGTATAGACTTCGCTTCAATCTCTTTAATAGTCACTTTTTTTATATACCTTCTTCTTGTATCTATATTCATCTATTTTTAATAATTCCATAATTTTAACCGGTTCTTCTTTCACCATATTTCTGCACGCTCTATAGGCAATCCAGTAGGAATTTTCGTCACCGCTTTCAACTAGCTGTTTTACCAAATCACATATGAGTTCCGGCCTTCTTCTTGCCAGATCACTCAAATTATTTCCCACTGAAGTGCGAGGATATGCCGACGATTCTCTAAAAAGGTGCCTTAAGATCGATAAGGAGTAACTGGAATTATCGTGAATCCATTCGTTTTCTCTTACCGGTCGCAATGTTTCCGAGACAAATCTTCTAATATTTTCATCATCCGATTTTAAAAGCTTGAGCAGGTATACCCTGGTTTCATCAGGATACTTTCTTACCAGCTTACGAAAGAACATCTGGGCAAACTCACGCATATTCCAGTCAAAAGAGGAAGCCGCGGATTCAAAATACGGCAATACTTTTTTGTAATCCGTAAGGCCGTAAAACGATAATATCCCCAGGGCAACACCTTTGTCTTTAAAATTATAATCACCATCGAATATCTTTGAGGCAATTTCATAAACCGGCGCGTTCATAGCGACAAGTCTGTTATTTAGATGTTCGCTTAAAATCCTGATTGTAAAAACTGTTCCGTAAGAAATCCGCTTCTCATCGGGGATATTTTCATATAACTCATCTAGGATTATTGAAATATTCCTTGCCGCCAGATCATAGTCTTGCTGCAATACGATACTAACAATATCGCTTTGAATCCTTTTCTCAAGCCCATCGTCCATTATTTTCATTATTGACCCTCGTTCCGTTTGACTTCTAATAGTCCTTTAGCGGGGACATATGGCTTCCGGCAGTCCTCTGAGGTAAAGGAGTCATACTATCGCATCTCTTTACTTCAACTTCTTTCCCGGCAATGAACTGTCCGATTCCTTCTGCTTTTTCCTCTATTTTCCGCATCAGGGTTAGTTGTATTTTCTTGAAAAATAGCAACTTGACCAGAGGTGTTTTCTGATTGTCGAAATCCCATACTCCGATTACTTCTCCGTCCAACAAGATAGTATTTGTCGCGTTACCGGAGCGATCAAAAACATTATAGTATCGCTCATAATCCAAGTACCTCTCTCTTTCCTTATAGCCCATTATATAGGGATCGAGGCTGGGCAAAAAATTTATATTATGACCTTCACACAGTTCAAGCGAGTTAAGGATTTCCATATCGGAAGAAAGTATAATAAAGGTTCCTTCAATATCCCGAATTTTGATAGTCGCTATACGATCGCTAAGAACGTCTAACGCTTGCTCTACATCTTTTTTTGTAAATCCTGTCCACCATGCAATATCAGCCTCACTAACCGGTCCGAAGGATGAGATATACTGTTCTACAATCTTCCTTTTTGCGTTAGGTAATTCTATTTGACCAAGATCAATATCCGGGAAATATTCAGCAAAGATGTGATATTCGTGAGCATTGCTCTTCCATCCGCTTTTAGACGATCCGCGAACCAATATTCCCCGATCACACATCAAGTTGATAATCGCTGATATATTAACCTTTGTTTGTAAAGATTCTTTGATTTCTTTGGTTGTCATTCCTTTGCCTTTTAAAATAAGCATGATCCGGTTAGACGTTTCATGGTATTCTTCCGGGGTTACTCCAACATATCGCACAAATCTTTCAGTGTTCGTCTCTACTTGCGATTTGGTCGCAATATAAGCAGCGGGAATATGCTTCTTGGGTAAGATAAATACAGTCTTGCGCATGCATCTTATTTTGCCAAGAGTCTTCTTTATGCTCAATTCATTATATAGATCATCTTTTTTAAAACCGGGCATCCTGGCAAAAAGAGAAAGATAAGGTGTTGTCGGACTGGTTGCATGCAGACCTCCGACATCCTTTGTTATTCGGACAATACTCCCGATTCTGGAATCCCCGGTCAGGTGCTGCTTGCCCAAAATGAACGCGTTTACTGTTCCGATGTCAATACTTATATTATCCTTTACCAAGAAATTCCTTCCAGAGTATTTATCATAGGAAAATTACTACTGCTGTTATTCTACTCTTTAACATTTTCGCCTTCTTCAATAGTTACAAAACTATATCCTTGTTTCCTTGATTCGACTATTATCTTTTCTACGGCTCCGACAAATTCTTTCACATTATCTTTTCTGCCATCATGTAAGACAACTATGCAGCCGGGTTCTATACCATTTAGTACCTGACTGGATACTTTATCGCCGTTAAAATCGCGTTCATATTGAGCCAAGGGATCAAAACTACAGGTTACCAGCTTTTTGTCCAACGCTTTAAGCACAAGTGGCAGAATAATCATCTTGTCGCAGTAAGGAGGACGAAAATAATCCAAATTTCCTGCTCCAAGATCGCTAAGTTGCTTATCAGTTCTCTCAATTTCTTTTTTTATGAACACGGGGGATTTAAAGATCATCCTTGGATGACTATACGAGTGATTGGCAATCAGATGCCCTTCGTCAATAATGCGCTCGGCGATTTCCGGATTCTTTTCAACATTTACTCCAAGCACAAAAAAGGTTACCTTTACTTCATGCTGGTTCAGAAGGTCGAGCAGCTTCGGGGTTCTTTGTTTTGAAGGCCCGTCATCAAAGGTAAGAGCAACTATTTTTTCGCCGGTGTCAAATTTATCAATAGGGTCCATTAAAAAAGCTCTATTCCAGGGACGGTTATAGAAATAGTGGGTAAAAACAATGGCAGCAAAAGATATTACAACCAACCCCAGAATTATAAGTACTGCATTTTTTGTCGGATTTGCTCCACCTATTTTTTCCATTTTTTTAAGCATTTGTTTACCTCGCAAAATAGCTAAGACTATTCATGGAAAGCTAAGCGGCAACCACTCAGCTTTGCTATATATATATTATATAATGCTTATATTATAAAGAAATAATGATGGCCGTGCTCTCAGCACGGCCATCATTAGTCCACCTTGCGCTATACAGCAAAGCACTAGGTTATGTAAAATCACATTTCTTCTTATTTCAACGGGCAATTGATTACGGTAATGGTATCAGTGCCCATAAATATCTCCCCGTCTACTGTCATGCCGGTAAGAGTTAATTCCGCTGTTGAAGGTGCAGTAAGAGCTGACTTAACATCTCCCGAATTGAACTTTGCGACCAAATTTCCCTGATTGTCAACCTTAGTCCAAGCGACGCTTATATCGTTTAGAGTCAACTTCACAGAGTCTTTTACTACCTGGCTATAGGGAATATTGGTATGCACCGTAACCCATTCGCTTTCAGATGCAATGTTAAGAACATTTGGAGAAACATTAATCTCTATCAACTGCTCAGCCATTGCCGCCCCGGCAGACAAAACCAAACTTAGCACAAATACTGAAATTAAAACCACGATCATGGATTTTCTCATACTTTTCACCTCCTTTTCATTAATACAGGAGTGAAATATCTTCCACTCCTTTGGGCTCTATAACGTAAGATATGTAAAAAGGATGCGGCCAAATAGTCTATTGACAATTCTTTGCCTCTAATAAATAATTAAAGTAACCTTAAATAATATTAAATATTGAATAATTAATGTTGCTTTAAAGAAAGGCTGGCATTTTGGACAATAAAGAGCTATGGAAGACATACTGCAATACCATTCATAGTTTGCATGCTCATAATTCAAAAGCATGGGCTCAGACAGGCTTAACAATGCCTCAGATAAAGATTATGTTCATACTCTCACATAAGGGAGAAATGACTGTCAGCTCTATCGCCAACATGCTGAATGTAAGAGCGCCTAATATTACATTCATATTGGACCATCTCGAAGAAAAGAAAATAGTGTGCCGGAAAAGGTGTAAAGATGACAGGCGCCTGGTTCTAGTTGCTTTAACCAAAAAGGGACATCAATTATTTGCAAAGCTTCACGAAGCAAACCTCGATAACTTTCTAAAAACCGTCGCCATCATGAAGGATAAAGATAAAGAAGCCTTAAGACAGGGACTTAAGGCTTTAGAGAATGCCTGCAAGATCAGGAAAGAGGAGATATAAATGAGTAATAGCATTGTCGAAACCAAAGATCTAACCAAGATGTATCCAGGAGATATTCTGGCTGTCGATCGCGTCTCTTTTACGGTTGACAAAGGTGAGATATTCGGCTTCCTGGGACCAAACGGAGCCGGCAAAACCACAACCATATTAATGCTTATAACCTTGCTACCGCCAACATCCGGCAGCGCTACCCTGTGCGATTTTGACATTGTAGCCAATCAACATGATGTCAGATGTTGTATAGGGTATGTATCTCAAGATACAGCCGTTGACGATGACCTTACCGGCTGGGAGAATTTGGCCTTACAAGCCGGCTTTTATCACTTATCCAGCAAGACGGCAAACGAAAGAATAAAAGAAGTACTGGAGATGGTTGATCTAACCGATCGCGCAAATGAGATGGTCGGTCATTACTCCGGCGGTATGCGCAAAAGACTGGATATCGCTTCCGGGCTCATTCACCGTCCCGAGATCCTTTTCCTCGATGAACCAACACTCGGCTTGGATATACAGACCCGGGTCAAGATATGGGATTACATTGAAAAATTAAGAAGAGAAAAGGATATCACCATTTTTGTCACCACTCACTATATGGATGAGGCCGATTTCCTTTGCGATCGAATAGCCATAATCGATCAGGGAACTATTAAAGCAATCGGCCAGCCGGCAAAACTTAAAAACGATCTGGGCGGAGATATCCTACAGCTTGAAATCGGCAAATCAGCACAGAATCAAGCGAAAGATATAATCCAGAAATTGGACGATCTTCCCTTCGTTAACAATATCACCCAAACTAATAACACCCTGCTGTTATACATTAGAGACGGCGAGAGTTCCACCCCTAAGATATTCTCGCTGTTGGACAAGCTCGGGGTACCAATCGAAGCAATGCTTTTAAAGAAGCCTTCACTTGATGATGTCTTTCTTCACTTTACCGGCAAAGATTTGAGAGACGAAACCGGTAATCGATGGGACTCCATGATGACCAGAATGAAAATGAGGAGAGTAAGGCGATGAAAAAATTCTTTAGCGATACCTACTGGGTTTTTTGGCGAGAAATTAAACACCTGCTAAGACAGCGCATGCGCATTTTTATGACTATATTCCAGCCGGTCATATGGCTTACACTAATGGGTAACGTTTTCTCCAAAGTTGCCAGCGTTCCCGGCTTTCCGGCAGACTCTTATCTTAATTATATGGCTCCCGGAATTGTAGTAATGGTTACTCTGTTCGGCGGTGTATTTGGAGGAATGACACTCATTTGGGATCGGCGTCTGGGATTCTTGCAAAAGATGGTGGCCGCTCCCATATCCCGAACTTCAATTATATTCGGTAAAATGTTGTCTATCGCCGCTCAATGCATCTTCCAAGTAACAATCATATTTATAATTGCAATGTTTATGGATGTTAACTTTGCGACCGGCGCCGGCGGATTCCTGATTATGATCATATTAGCTAGCTTGTTGTGTCTGGTATTTGCCGGAATTTCTTTATCCCTGGGAGCGGTTACGACTTCTCATGAAACTTTAATCGCGGCGGTGAATTTACTAACACTACCGTTAATGTTTACCAGCAATGCCATGATGCCCACCCAGATGATGCCGGATTGGCTTTCCAATATCGCTAAATTCAATCCGGTAACTTATGCGGTAGAACCAATTAGAGATCTATTCTTAACCGGTTATGATTGGAGCTCAATAGCGAATGCCGGCTTAATGCTAGGCGTATTAACTCTAGCATTGACCAGCATTGCCGTTTATCTGTTCAGAAAAAACCTGAGCTTATAGAAATAACAATAAGAAGAGTATTTGGGACAGGTTTCCTTAGACTTCACTGAATCTGTCCCGAAAACCTAATCGCTACTGGAGATAATCTGGATTGTTTCAGCTTTAATGTTCCCATCATCATCTCTTTCGCCTTGCACAAATATCTCTGTTCCCTTTTTAATGTCATCAATATTACCGGAAGCGGATTTATTGACTTCCAAATCTGAGGATATTTCAATTTTTTGAGATCCCATTCGCGCAGTTATGGTAATAGTATCATCGTCAATTTTATCCACTTTTCCGCTTATCCCCATCTCCCCAGCTGGCTGTCCGCCTGGCATCTCCGGCTGATCACCATCCGTCACATTAGGTGGTTGACCCTGACCACCCCCCGCAAATTGCCTCATCCGGTTTGATACTACTTGTCTTTCATAATATGTCCCCAGCCAAAAAGAACCTGCCCCGACAGCCAAAAATCCTAAAACCAATAGCGAAACTAACACTGCCTTACTTTTCATTACCTAAATACCTCCTTATCAAGATGCAAGATACCGGATGCAGGATACAGGATAAAAACCAAAAATAACCTTCTTGTATCATGAATCGTGAATCATGCATCGTTACCTTCTCGCTTTCTAAACCACATTTCTCATTAAACTTTTCGCTTACCGCAGTCCCTTGGTCGCACATTTTTTACCTATTCATACCTTAATGCTTCAATAGGATTAAGACGCGAAGCCCGTCTTGCCGGATATATACCAAAAAATATCCCTATTGCCGCTGAAAATATTGTCGCAAGGAGAACCGAACTTATTGTGACAACAAAAGGCCATCCACCTACCATTGAAAGGATAAGAGATCCAATAATACCCAGAATAAGACCCAATATACCCCCTATTAAGCTCAGAACCAGTGATTCTATTAGAAACTGTCCTAATATATCTTTGCTTTTTGCACCGACAGCTTTTCTTAAGCCGATCTCTCGTGTTCTCTCCGTTACCGAAACGAGCATGATATTCATTACTCCAATACCGCCTACAATAAGGGAGATAGCCGCAATTCCCCCCAGCAAGAGACTCAAAGTGCTAGTCACTTCAGTCACAGTGCTTAAGATATCTGCCTGGTTCATTATCCTGAAATCCGCTTCACTGGAATCGCCGATATTGTGGCGATTTAACAGAAGCGCCTCAATTTGATCGGAAGCTAAATCCATTTCTTCCTCATTTTTTACCTGCACATAGATGCTTTGTAGACGATCTTCCCCAAAAACTCTGTTTTGCGCAGTTGAAAGCGGTATAAATATGGAATCGTCTGGACTTTGCATAGCAGCTTCGCCCTTCAGCTCCATAACGCCTACAACTTTAAAAGGAATATTTTTTATCTTTATTGTTTTACTTATGGGATCCTCTCCGCTTTCAAACAAATCAGCAACCGCGTTCTGTCCCAAAACAGCAACCCGACTTTGCCCCGTTTCATCCCCCGAACTAATAAATTGGCCGAATTCAACATGAAAGTTATGTACTTCTTCATATTCTGATGTTACGCCAGTAATTTGCGTATTAATATTCTGATTGGAGTACACGACCTGCGTGGAACTGGAGAACTGGGGAGATACAAACTTTACCGTCGGTACTTCATCCTCAACGGCCTGTGCATCCTCATTAGTAAGAGTAGTAGCAGTTCCCATTGCCTGACGTGCTCCTGCCTGATTACCACCCATTCCGGGCATTACCATGAGCAGATTCGAGCCAAGGGACTGAATCCGGCTGGTTACCGAAGAAGAAGCTCCGCTCCCGATCGAAACCATGGCTATTACCGCTCCCACTCCGATCATAATCCCCAGCATAGTCAAGCCTGATCGCATTTTGTTAACCGCGATTCCCTTTAATGCTGTTTTAATATTCTGGATAACATTCATTCTTGTTCACCGCTTTGAATATGTCCCGTCTTGGCCGCGTTTTTGCCGTTTGCGGTTGCCTCGTCTTCAATGATATTGCCGTCCTGAAGATATATTATTCTTTGAGTGTGCTCGGCAATATATCTCTCGTGAGTGATTAGGATAATAGTTTTCCCTTCGTCATTGAGCCGGTCGAATATAGTCATAATCTCATCTCCGGATTTTGTATCCAGATTTCCTGTGGGCTCGTCTGCCAGAATAATCGAGGGATTATTAATCAAAGCCCGGGCGATAGCTACTCTTTGCTGTTGCCCGCCCGAAAGTTCATTTGGTTTGTGATGCGCGCGCTCCTCAAGACCAACGTCCTTTAGAACCTGAATAGCTTGCTGCCGTAAATCCTTTTTTGATCCACTTCCGTAGGTTAAGGGCAAAGTCACATTGTCAATTGCCGAGGTTCGAGCTAGAAGATTGAATTGCTGGAAGACAAATCCTATTTTCTCATTTCTTACTTCGGCAAGAGAATCATCATCCATATTGTTAACGGCAACCCCATCTAATATGTATTGACCGCTTGTTGCCTGATCTAGCCCGCCAAGAAGATGAAGCAAGGTTGACTTGCCCGACCCCGAAGGTCCCATAATGGCGACGAACTCACCTTCCTGGATCTTCAAAGATATGCCACGCACAGCCTCAACCAAAGTTGCACCTGCGCCGTAAGTCTTGGTTATATTATCAATTTCGATAATTGTGTTTTTATTTTGCAACACTAGCCTCCGTCTAAAACCCGGGCACACCGGGCATACGCGTCTCACGATTGGATTGATTTTGATTTGTTTGTCCTGTGCTTTCAGTTGTCTGTCCGGAGCTCGAGAATACATCCACCACTACCTGATCGCCTTCGGAAAGACCGCTAGTAATCTCGGTATAGTCGTCATCAGAAAGACCGACTTCCACATTAACACTGGTAGCAGTTCCATTGATCATCTTGCTGACGACTTTTTTATCATCTTTGGTCTTCACCGCGAGATTAGGAACAACCAGTACATTCTCTTTGCGTCCCAGGTCTATCTCTATATCGGCAGTCATGCCAAGCTGGATTTTAGGATCCGGGTTTTCAATTGAGGTAACAATATTATAGGTAACCACATCCTGACTAGTTGAAGCTGTGGGATCAATGTTTACTACTTTGCCTTTGAACTCCTTATCGGATATAGCATCGAAAGTAATAGCAACAGTTTGATCCTTGGCTATCTTGGGAATGTCCACCTGGTCAACAGATGCCTCAATCTGAAGCTTAGTAAGATCGGCAATAACTACAAAATCACCTGAGCTGGAGGAGCTAGAGGAAGTGGAGCTACTGCTGGTCTGACTTGAACTGGTACTTGAACTACTTTGATCGCTGCTGCCCGTGCTGCTTGTTCCTCCAGCTTGCTCTCCCACACTTGCATTGACCGCAAGCACTGTGCCTGCTATCGGAGAGGTAAGAGTTGCTTTTTCCAAATTATCCAACGCTTCTTGATAGTTTTGTTTTGCCTGAGTGACCGATGCCGCCTGGATTTGTATTTCATAGCTATCGGACTGCGGAGAAGCTTTCGCTTGATTGTACTTAGCAACTGCGCTGTTATAATTGGCTTTTTGAATGGTAACTTGCCTCTGCAAATCGGTGTCATCAATTTTAGCAAGCTGTTGTCCGACAGCAACCACATCTCCGACTTTGGCATTTACCTCGGTTAACTCACCACTTGTTTCAAAATTAACTCCGGTTTCATTTTCAGAGACAACCGTACCGGTAACAGCCAAAGTAGGCTTAATTTCTCCCTTAGTAACTTTTACTGTCTTTGTTTCACTTTCCTCCGTATCGGATTGCGAAAATACAAACTTATAAATTCCAAAACCAACTCCTATCAGTACTAATACAGGCAATGCGATCTTTATGACTTTGCCAAAGACATTGCGTTTATTCATAATCTTTTCTCCCATTAAGTTTAAACCGGCATTATATTAGAAAGGCAAAACGCGAACCATTTTTGCACTTATTTCCCTATTGTTTTCAGATGAACCAATAATTATGATGGTGTCGCCCACTTCAAGATCAGATAGTTTGACAACCATTTGTTTCTGTTTGATGACCGCTTGTTCCGATAACATAATTATTTTCTTGCTGATTCTTCTGCCTTTGTTTTTCAACTTATTTTTCCTCTCATCATAAGAACTACTTTAAAATAGAAAGCTGTGAGAAAGCTGAGGATTTCTTTGTTTTTAGTGGCATTTTTTTGCTTGCTTTTCCTGCTTCTTAAAAATAATTTAGGATAAAAAGTTGAGAAGAGCTTGAAATTGAAAGCGCTCCCTATCCAAAATAGGGAGCGCTTCTCTCGGGTGAGGGGGAAGTTACACAGCCGTACTCATTATGGCATAGGGCTAAAACCACCTCCTTGAGGACCTTTGCGTCCAAACATGAAGAATAGATTTAAGTCAATATCATTATCTTCTGCCCATTTTTCCAGGTCTTCTTTAAGCTCTTTTCGCTTGCTTTCTATCTCGTCTTGCTTTTTTAAAATTGCCTCTTTTTGTGCCTCGGTTATTTTTCCGTCTTTCACTGCTTCGTCCAACATTTCTTCATGTTTGTTTCCAAGGCCACCTCGGAAGCCTCTACCCCCGCACGGACCAAGCTGCTTGAGTTCGATATCATTCTCTTCCGCCCAATCACTAAGTTCTTCTCTTAGTTTTTCCTGTTCTCCCTGTATCTCTGTGTGTTTCTCTAAAATTGCCTCTTTTTGTGCCTCGGTTATTTTTCCGTCTTTCACTGCTTCGTCCAAACTCTCTTCAAAACGATCCTGTGCTTCTTGTCTTCGCTCTCCCCTTTCCTCGTCAAAAACCTGCTTCACCTCGTCGGGATCCAGATTAAAACGTTGAGCAAGTTTCTGCACGATAGACGGATAAGAATCCAGATTTTTGGCCATTACGACTCCGGCTCCCACTCCAGCAGTACCAATCAACAATAGTGCGCCGACTACTGCTGAAGTAATGATCAGGACCTTCTTTCTTTTCAAATCCAGCCACCTCCTTTCGGGATACTTTTTCCTTCATCACATACTGCACTTTAGCCAATAAACCTGAGAGAACACTTAGAATCATTAGAGCTCTTCCGATATCATTTATGTTAATTAGTCTTGGTGGCACCGGAGAGCACAACAAAATGTGCTCTTTTGGCAAACACAACTACTCCAGGATGTCTTTCTTTATCGCATCAAATTCTTCTTTGTTGATTTCTCCTTTTGCATAACGTTCTTTTAAAATTGTAATGGCATCTGCTGCGGGAGCACTTTGAGCTTTCTTTTTGTTAGCTATAATTTTTACGACTAAAAAGACTACAATAGCCGCAATTACTATGAAAAGAATTGCGCCAAAGAAGAGAAACAGCACTATTCCGGCATGCGGCATATATCCCACGCCACGAGCTCCTTTATCCCATACTTCAGGACGCTGCAAGGGCACTCCGCCCCTAGTGCCAGCAGCTACAGCCAATCTCGTGCCAAGAACACCCATAATCGAAAGTGCTCCGAGCACTGCCGAAGCAACTACAGCAATTTTCTTTTTCATCTTTCTTCACTTCCTCTCATTGGGTTGCTTGCTATCGTTAAACAAGCAACTTAATCAAAATACTCAATAAAATGGACAAGATCTTATAATCCTTACATGCTTAATAATCGTTTATTTGCCTGAGAAAAAGCTTAGAAGAAAGGAATTGTATTATTAGGAAAACAAAGTTAGGAATGCTTGATGGGAATTTCGATAATAAAGGTTGTGCCCTTATTTAGGATACTTGTGACATTAATCGATCCCCTGTGAAGCTCAACGATCTCTTTGACCATTGATAAACCAAGACCGAAACCGGGAATATTTGTCTTTGATCGAGACTGATCGACTCGATAAAAGCGCTCGAAGATATGCTGGATATTCTCTTGGTCGATTCCGATACCTGTATCTTTAACCTCAACAAAAACATATTTCTTTTCAGACTTTGCGGTTACCAAAACCGTTCCTTTAACCGGAGTATATTTAACCGCGTTGTCCAGCAATATAAGAAATAGCTTCCTTAAAGCCTCTTTGTCCGCTTCCAGATACGCGTCTTCAGCAATTATTTCTACCTTAATATCCTTTTTCTTAGCTAAGGCTTTGATCTTTTTGTAAGCACTCTCTATAACTTCAGCCACGTTAACTTGCTCGAAAATCAAATCATTGTGACCTTGTTCGTATCTGGAAAGACAAAGAAGATCATTGGTAAGAGTATTGAGACTGTCGACGTCTTCAAGATTACTTTCCAGGACATCCAAAGCCTCTTTCTTCTTGATTTTCTTATCCCTTAATGCCACCTCTATAGATGCCTTAAGAGCTGCCAGAGGCGTACGCAATTCATGAGAAGCATCGGCAATAAATCGATTTTGTTGCTCCAATGTCTCTTCTATCGGTTTAAGTGTCTTGCCTGCCAAGAAGTATCCGGCCGCTGTCGATACAACTAATATCGCTCCATTAATATATAAAAGCATTATCAGCACTCTTCTTTTTGTAACTCGCAGGTGTTCCTCAAAAAAAGGAGGAATTTTCTGTGGTTGGGGTGGTGTAAATCCTCTGGTCCCTAAACCTACTTCAATGAATCTAAATCTACTCTCAAGCTCAGCCGTAACTCCCCTATATATAACCACGCTAAATAATCCACTAATCAACATAATAATTATGCAGTACCAGACGGTAAGTTTTACGCGAGCTTTTTTAAACATTACTTTTCGACTCCAATTTTATAGCCAAATCCTCTAACCGTGTGGATCAATGGAGGCTTTTTCTTAAAAGGTTTATCGATCTTATTTCTTAAATAACCAATATAGACTTCTACTGTATTGGGAAGAATATCGGCATCATAGTCCCAAACATGATTCATTATAAGATCCCTAGTGAGGATCTTGCCTTTGTGCCTTAGAAGGTATTCCAAAAGGGCGAATTCCTTTTTGGAAAGCCGGATATTTTTACCCGCTCGTTTTACTTCATAAGAAAGGGTATTTAAGCTTAGGTCCTCGATACTTAGTATTGCTCCCAGACTGTCCTTGGGTCTCCTGGTTAAAGCTTTAATGCGGGCCAGCAGTTCGATAAACGCGAATGGTTTAGCCAGGTAATCGTCAGCTCCGGCATTCAAACCGTTGACTTTATCTCTTACCTGGCCTTTGGCCGTAAGCATGAGGATTGGTGTATGTATTTTCTCTTCATCGCGCAATTTTCTGCATATTTGCATCCCGTCTATTCCGGGGAGCATTAAATCAAGGATTATAAGATCATAGTCTTGAGTCGCGGCCAGATCAAAACCATCGATGCCATCATACGCCACGTCTACGGCATAGGACTCTTGCTCAAGGCCTTTTTTTATCGCGTTGGCAATTTTATGTTCGTCTTCAACTATTAATACTCTCATTTGTCCTTATTATATGACAGTCTTGCTGAGAAATGGCTGAGAAATTGTTTTTTCTCCGTTCTTTCAGTAAATAATCGAAGACTTAGCAAGTCTTATAATCCGCGCCAAATTACCGATTGGATAGTCAGTTCTTTTCTTGTAGAAAAATTTTGCGGCCTTCAGCAGTAAATAGATTAATTTATTACTCCCAAAGCCACCAGAATAAAAGCAGGTCCGTTTACAAATGCGTGCAGTATTATTCCGATATATGTATTTTTTCTTTTATAGACAATGTAAGGAATTACCAGCAAAGTCGGTATCAGTATAATAATGAAATCTATACCAAAACAAAAATGGAAAAGTAACCATAGCACGGAATTCAGAAGCCACGCGTATTCGCCAAATACAAGTTCTTGCCCGGGTAGAATATATCCCCTCCATAAGAGTTCCTCCCCGAAAATGTTAAAAAAGAAAAGCGGTAGCCACGCCAGGAGAAGAAATAATTCTTTGCCCTCTAATGGATTGAACTGCATAATTGGATTTGCCATGCTTAGTTCCCTAAAACCAAAGTAGTTTGCCAGCAAATTCCACGCCACAATAATCAAGAGTGTGAATATCAAGATGACACCAATCGATATTGCCACCCATCCCCAGTCCTTTTTGTTCAATGGATAGAGACGAAATCTTTCAACGAACGTCTCTTTGTTTATAGTCTGATAATCATGCTTGTAAAGGATTATTGCTAAAATAAGCAGAGGGGCAAAAAGCAACAATCCTCCGCAGATAAACCAAATTATAAGAGGATGAAGCGAAGTCGCGGTTTCCATATATGGCATTAAAATTCTGATAATTATAAAAAAGACTGTAGCCGGGATTCCGAAAAGCACCAGGGATTCTGATAGTCCGATTGGTTTAATATCATTTGTGCGATTCATGTTGTTCCTCTTTTCGTACAACCTGAGCTGCAAGGGCAAAGCTTAAACCGTGTATCGGTTAATTAGGGTACCTTATATTGGAAATTCGGTTCGAACATCACTTTATTCTGCTCTATATACAAGAAAAAAGAGAAGCAATGGAAGACTTGTTATCCTTTTAATTCATACAAGCTGATTCACGGAATCCCTTTTTTGTCATACTGTTAATTCATATTGTCCGGAATTGTCTCCGGATATTTTTAAATATTCTTGTCTTTGTCCATTATCTCCTTAATCTTTCTTTCCTCCCATTCACTGCCAAAGAATTGGCCGAAGACAAACACACTTAAACCGTGTATGGCAATACCTATCCCCCATCCTAAAAGAGGCCAGTAGAACCATAGAGCACCCGGCGAGGTAATAATATTCATTATGAATAAAAAGCTATTTACCACTATGTAGATGAAAAGGTGGACATAAAAACCCTTAATCTCCTCTACTCTCTCCTTTGCCCTCAGTCATTTCTACCTCCCTTTTATAGAATGATCCGAGTAAGCGCTACTGTTTAGGTTTTGCGAGGTTTTCCCCCAAGTTGCCCTTCGATGTTGCGACCCCATGCCCAAATTGTTTGGTTTTCTTCAATAGCCAACAGGTGATATCCTCCTGTAGCCACATCCGTCCACTTTATATCTAATGCTATCTCTATCGGATGATGCATATACTTGATTGTTCCTCCTCCAAGCTGACCTTCATTATTGCGACCCCAGGTCCATAGGACACCATCCGAATCAATTGCCAAAGAGTGTTCGCCGCCAGCAGCTATTTTCTTCCATTTCAAGTCGGTTTCCATCATTACCGGTACCAATATCTTTGTTGCATCCAATATTTCTTCTCTTATCTCTTCATCTTCCTCTTCTCCTTCTCTTACTCCTTCTTCGCCTAATCCTAGCTGCCCGTAGCCATTGGATCCCCAGGCCCAGAGAGAGCCATCTTTTTTTAAGGCCAGGGAATGTTTGCTACCACCAGCAACAACTTTCCAATCATCATATATGCCTATTTGTATAGGGAAATAAACGTTAACATCGGTTTGTTCTCCTACTCCTATTTGTCCGTACGCGTTCCACCCCCAGGCCCAGAGGGTACCGTCTTTTTTTAAGGCCAGTGAGTGTTTGCCTCCCGCGGTTATAGTTTGCCAATCATTATCCGTCCCAACCTGCACGGGAACTAGCATATTGATTGGGCTATCATCTCCTATGCCCAATTGTCCGTAACCATTGGATCCCCACGCCCAGAGCGTTCCGTCTTTCTTAAGTGCCAAAGAGTGCGCGAATCCGGCCGCAATCTCTTTCCAGTCATCATCTTCCCCTGCCGGGTAAGGAGCAAATCCGTTATCTCTTGTATCGTCTCCAAGTTGGCCGTAAACATTCCAGCCCCAACCCCAAATGGTTCCATCATCCTTAAGACCAAGGGAGTGCGAAAACCCAGCCGCAATACTAGCCCAATCATCGTCTTCTCCTATTTGCACCGGGATAAATCTGTTATATTTTGTACGATCTCCGACTTGCCCTAGCTTGTTTACTCCCCAGGCCCAGAGGGTTCCGTCTTTCTTTAAGGCCAGGGAATGAAAACCACCGGCTGAGATCGATTTCCACTCATCTTTGGTTCTAATCTGCACAGGAGCAAACCGTACTATTTCCTGTTGCTGATCCTCGTAATCAGTCATTTTTATCACTCCATTCCGGTTCAAACTGCTCTTTTCGTATCATGCCGACCACATTAGGATTAGCAAAGTTACTGAATGAAGTTATGTTGTGACAATCACATGGTAGATGTACTAAAAATAGTTAAATATTATTTTCTTTGCCAACCACTATATGTGGTGGTTCCTAATTATAACCTATTTCTGTGATTTGAATCTAACTGAGAGAAAACAAAATCACAGAATGGCAAAAAACCATCAATCGCTAGATTGGTTGATTGAATATGATTACATCAAATACTATCTAACCCATACTATAAGTACAAAGACCGGTGGATAACAATCCAGCTAATAGATGCAGCCTTTGTCTATAATCCGTTAAGCGGCATAACTACTTAACCTTTGCCCAGGCAAAGTGAACGTGCTCAAATGCGTGGTAGTCATCCGAGCGCCCCTTAAAGTAACGTCTTTCTATATCTTCCGGGCTCAAGTTCTCATAAAGAAGCAGCTCCAGGCTTTCCAACTCATTACCAAGTTTTGTAGGATTAAAGCTTCCTTTTAACGGCTCTCCTACTGTCTCTAGAATTTGCCTCATTTGAGACATGCGCTTAGCCGCTTTATCAGGGACGAAAGCATCATTGTCCAGGTAATCAAAAACAATTGAACTGCCGGGTGGAGCAATATCAGTAATGGTTCGCAGAACATTAAACACCACTTCCGGAGTTAGGTATAAAGTAACACCCAGCCAACTAAAAAAGCTCAATACCTGCGAATCATATGGTGATTTCTCAAGTATGTCAGTTAGATTATCTTCAGTAAAATCGATTGGAATAAAATGAAGATTTGCCGGCTTTTTCCAGCCCAATTCTTTAATGCGATTTTGCTTAAACGCTTGGGTGGCCAGATGATCGAGCTCGAAAACTTGTATTTTCTCTAACAACTCAGGCTGCCTAAAAGCAAAAGTGTCCATCCCCGCTCCCAGAATTACATACTGTTGCGCACCCTGCTTGATAGCAGTTACCAAGTTGTCTTCCGTATAGCGTGCCCTGCTTATCGTAATAGGCCCATTCATATTTTGCATTACCCAGGCTAAAGCATCCTTTTTATCAGCGACAGAAGCAGCCAGTTCCGGGTTATAGAAGCCCAGGGAATCGGCAACATTGCCCCCCATTTGTTTGAACTCACCTCCGATAAACCATTCCTCGGCAAGATAATCATCAAATATTTTCGGAGAATCATACAAAGAATGATAGGCGCGCGCGTAAGCAGATATTAAAGCAGTCAAGCTGGTCTGTTTTTTTTGCATAGCAAAGCTCCCTTTGTAGATTTGAATAATGGGGAACTTTTAAGAGGTACCCTTATATTATATAACATTTATAGGGTAAGATGTCAAGATTTTAGCTGGTAAATGGGGCTGTTTCAATATAACAGAAAAGTGCAACATGAAAGAAGAATTCATGAAATGAAAGTTGTGGAATTAATACATCAGCTTCAATAAGTTTTAGCCTGAATATCTATTCCCTTTAACAAAACAACTCCTGCAATTAGAGCTGTAAGTCCCGCAATCAATATCCAATAAGCATTTATCCCCGTGGGAATAATAGAGCCGGATGACATCACAACATAGGGAGTAAAGTGATCTGTTTGAATTGAGATGGTTTGATTAGCAATATTAACAGTCCTGGCAGTGGTAATCTTTCGCCAGCCGGATCCATCATGCCAATAGACATCTAACTTATTAAGCGGATCAACAACTCCGTTATTATATTTTATGGTAATGGTCACCGGTTTGTCGGGATCAAAAGAACTACCTGATGACCCGAAATCAAATACTGGACTGGCAAACTGAAGTCCCGAAGGAGCAGGTGGTGGGCTTTCTTCTTGAATAACTGATATGTCCGTATCATTAGAAAGAGTGCTATCGGGTATTACTATCTTAACTGTCCCATTGAGAGCATCCAAAGTTTCGCCGCCAGGAGTTACTGTCTTTACCATATCCACATAATTTGCCACTATATCCGAAGATTGCCCACCTTCTACTTCGTTAATCACCGAGGTAACCCTATAGCAATACACGCCTTTGACGCCCGGTTCATCGATATAAGAAGTCCCGGATACAGATGTAGGCGTGATCAGTTCAAAAGAGCCCAGGGGAAAAGCTTTCCTGTAAACCTTATAATCCGCATAAGCAACCGAATCCCAGGTAAGCGTATTCTTCATATCTCCGACTTTAGCATCAATCCCAGATGGCACAGCTGGAGCCGGAGTTGTTATAGACACAGTATTACTTGCAGTAGACTCATTCCCTAACCCATCATACGCCTTAATATAATAATTGTAATCTTCTCCGGGAATAAGATTTGTAAAACTAAAAGAAGTTGCCGCAGTTTGATCAATTTGAGTATGATCATCTGCATCATAAATGCGATAGCCGGAAACACCGATAAGATCTATTGATGGCGTCCAGGAAAGATCAATTTGAATCGGATCAATTGCTGTTCCATTCAAGACCGGTGTAGACGGACCCACCGTATCTTTTCTTATGTAGAAGACATCAAAGAAGCTCTCTACGTTTCCGGCATTATCATAAACTCTTACGTCGATGTTCGTCTCCCCTTGAGGAAGATCGTCGAAGAAGCTTTGAGGAATTTGCCAATTGTCGGTATAGAAATCCGCATTAATATTTGTTGCCACATCGGTCCAGTCGGTACCATCTTTGCTAACTTGAAATTTGGAAAGATGCGAGCCGCCTCCATCGGCAAAATCAACATTGTATGTGCCGTTGTTAGTGTTTCTCCAGATATCATCACCTGACTGATTGTTGGTTATATCCGGATCTTGAGTATCAATATAAAATGGCCCGAGATGAACAGTTGAAGTCCAGTTTCCGGCATTATCTTTGGTTCTTAGATGTGCGTACCAGGCTCCATCAGCAAGAAGATCACTTGTCGCTGAATTTTCAGTCTCTTCTATATCTGCTATATCATCAGGAACAGTTGAGTCAGAGCTGCTCCACTCAATGGAAAAAGCATCCACACCGCTGGTATCATCAGCTGCTCCCGATAAGTCAATATCAATGGTGTTATCATTCGACCAAACACCAACCCAGTGACTGGGACTGGAAATAACAGGATCAGTAGGTACAATCGTATCTTTTCTTATGTAGAAGACATCAAAGAAGCTCTCTACGTTTCCGGCATTATCATAAACTCTTACGTCGATGTTCGTCTCCCCTTGAGGAAGATCGTCGAAGAAGCTTTGAGGAATTTGCCAATTGTCGGTATAGAAATCCGCATTAATATTTGTTGCCACATCGGTCCAGTCGGTACCATCTTTGCTAACTTGAAATTTGGAAAGATGCGAGCCGCCTCCATCGACAAAATCAACATTGTATGTGCCGTTGTTAGTGTTTCTCCAGATATCATCACCTGACTGATTGTTGGTTATTGTTGGTTTTTGAGTCTCCTTCGCTTCGATCTTGAATGACTGAGCCTCATTGTTAAATCCCGTACCGGATAAGCTTTCTGTGGATGTGAGCACTCTCTGCTCTCCAGTCAAATTTGTTCCTTTATATAATGTTACTTTGACGTCTGCGTTTCCACGAGGTGCAATAATCTCTACTGCGCTTATTTCCCCCGCAATTTTAGGAGTAAATACAACGCCTTCACATCCCTGTTCATTATAAGGTGCATAAGAGCCAATATCGTTTACAGCAAATGTATAATCTGTTTGTCCTTCAAGACTTCCGTAGAAAAAAACACTTTTCTTGTATTCCGGGCTTGTGTCATCATCAGAACTCTTATAGTTGAAATCAGGATCCTCATAAAATACAACCTTCCAACTCATTCCGTTAAAAGCATCATCTACGCCTTTAGTAGGATCATTGAAGAAGTCACCCGCAGATTTTAGTGCCCATTTTATTGCTATTGCTGCCAAGTCTTGTTGGATAGATAAGAGGGCTTTGTGCCTATCGCACCCCGAGGACCATGTTAGATCAAACTTATCATCATCACCGGGATATTGTCCAAACTCATAATAATCGTTCCAGTAAGGATCATTAGTAACCTCTACAGTTCTCTTCCTAAGCCATTCATAATATTGCCATGGATTCTCGTAATCAGGGTCAGTATAGATATCTGTCAGAACATTGGTGGCAAAATCTTCCTCCAGATAGAAATCGACATCTTCATTGGGCCACAATCCCCAATCACCATCCCCAAAACTACTATAATAAACTTTGATGAGGCTGCCTTGCTTAAAATCATCCTCAATCTCTATCGTCTGATCACTTGTAAGATCTACTGCGTAAGCAACGGCTTCCGATCCGGTCTCGTTTTCATATTCCACTCTTACATTAAATATAGGTTCGGAATCACAAGCCAATTTAAGTCGAATCCGATACGGCTTGAAACAAAGATATTCTGAAAAAACCTCTTTATAGGAGTTCTGCTGTTCTAGGATTTCATGCGTTTCATCATGTAGCTCTATCCATTCCCATTTATACCAATCAGGATACCAATTATCTAGTCCCATAATCTCAAACTGGTCCTTCTTCCAAATCTCCCAATCTTCTCCACCATGCATAATATAGTAAGCATGGGCTGGCACCGCTTGATCGGCTATTAAATGGGTTAATGAACCAAGGTAGAAATATGCCAAGTCTTTGGATCCGAATCTATATTCACGAACAGCACTCTGCCACCACCACTCCGGATAGTTGCTTCCCGGATTATTCCCAGTAGCAAAGTCACATAAATTATACGCACTAAGCGCACTAAGGTCTGGAAAAGTAATAAAACCTGGGAAATGACTGTTACTATGTGTAGCTTCATTATCCGATCCTGCCTGACTAGGCTTACTTTCTACATTAGAGCATGCCAAAGCGTTTCTATAAATGCTTTGGCTTAAATCAGGATATGTTATTGGGTACTGATTGAGCAGTAACGTAATAGCTCTATCAGTTAAGTTGAAGTGATTTGAAACCGGATTGGCTGTAGCGCTATAAGAGTCCCAAGCATGTGCTTGACCGGATAATACAAGCAGAATACAAAACGCAAGCAAGAGTGCGATTAAAAGAAACCAAAAGATATAATAATTTGATGAGATATGACAGGACTTGGCAGGCATGCCATCAGCAAAACCAGCTTTTAAAGTCCCTAATATTCTTCTTTTATACTCGGCTTTACCCCCTGACAAGTCGTTCAAGTCTCTTTTTGTCTCTTTCATCCTTGCCTCTGTTTCAATGTGTTCCTTAACATGCCTCCCCAATAACACTATATTTAAAAAATACAGCTACTATTATGCAAATAGCCAACTAATAAAATCTCAGATATTAGTTGGCTATAACTACTTGTATAAATCCTTAATGGATTTTGGGACACTGTTATTACATATTTTGTAAGATTCCTCTTTACTTTATTTTATTCTAAAATGATCTCCTTATACCTTCCAAAATTTACCATTTGGCTACACTATACTTTTTAAACAGTAGCTAATACTGCTTAAATGGCGAACAAATGCTTATGAATTGCCTATAAGATCCTAAAGTTGAGGATATTCTTATTAATATGCGTGGTCGGCAAAGCGCCACCATAGTATTGTTCCCAATACTCCAAGCAATCCGGTAACAACAACTATAAGATAACTCACTACACCCAAATGGACAGGATTAGCTACATTACCATAGAGTGCCGGAACAGCCCAGGGGAAATATTCTCCCCAACCCATCACTTGGACTATTTGAGCAAGAACCATCATAAAGATTAAAAAACCAATTGCCGGAAAATAGCTTTTGCCAATGTTGGCAATAAAGGCAATTGACCATGCTAATGGGACGCCCATCAACGAAGCAACTATATAACGGCTAACGGAGTCAAGCATCAATTGGCTACTCCATCCGGGAAGCTTAATTATAAATCCTAAAGCTATGCTAACTAAAGGTGCGGCTAATGAAAACATGAAAGACCAAAAAGTGATTAACGCAAACTTCGCGATTACAATTGTGGCACGTGAAGTCGGTAATGCCAAAAGTTCCCCTAATGTCTTGTTTATGTACTCCCGCCCAAAGACCCAGGCAGCAATGAATCCAGCTATTACCATGCTGGCAATTCCAGCTTGAGAAATAAGATCAAGAAAAGATTTCCAGCTGACAGTACCGGCAGTAAGTAGCTGTGCTTTGGTGCTGACAATTCCCAGACTCTTTGCTTTCTCTGGATTTTGTAGAATAAGCATAAAAAGTATACCCACCAAGGGAATCAACAAAAAGGCAAACAAAGTCAACAAAGGCATCTTTGACCGTCTTGCTTTATTAACTTCAACAAGGATTACATTAAGCAGGTTATTCATGTCTTCCCACCTTAGCTAGGAAATATTGTTCTAAATCTTCTTTTTCCACATTGACCTTATTAAGAAATACATTCTTTTTAACCAGTCGTACTACTAATTCTTCCGGTTGCTTAATAAGGTTGCCATCAAAAATCTCTGCTTCTCCAAGATTATTTATATTCGGTTGGTAGCCTATATCTTTAAGTGCATCTATTAGTTGTGGCCGATTGGCCGCATCCAATACCAATTTTTCTTCCATCTTTTCATTTAGACCTTCTATGCCCATTTCTTCAATTAATACACCCTCGTCGATTATGCCAATTCTAGAGGTAAAGCGGTAGATTTCGCCGAGAATGTGGCTGGATATAAATACGGTCACTCCTTCGCTTTCCGCAAGGTTTCTAAGTAAGTTTCTAATCTCAACAATCCCGGCGGGATCCATTCCATTGGTTGGCTCGTCCAGGATGAGTAGCTCCGGTTTATGAAGAAGTGCCCTCGCGACCGCAAGCCGCTGATAATTACCAAGTGAGAGATATTTTGCTTTCTTATCCCTATACCTGGCAAGACCCAGTTTCTCTATTACTTCATCGGTTAATCCTCTGTCAGCCAGCTGGTAGAGTCTTCTGGATGCTTCAAGATTTTCCTCCACGGATAATTCGGGATAGGCAGTTGCTGTTTCTACCAAAAAACCCACTTTTGACCATATATTTGTCGAGTCCGGAGTTATTTTCTCGCCAAAAAGTTCCACACTACCCGTTGTCGGCTTGATCATTCCCAAAAGCATTCTAATAGTCGTTGTTTTGCCCGCTCCATTCAATCCGATAAAACCGTAAATCTCACCTTTATCTATACTTAAATCTAAGGATTTTACCGCGTCAAGTGAGCCGTATTTCTTGGCTAGGTTTTTTGTTTTTATCACTATTTCTTTTGCCATAGCTATACTCCCTGTTTCTCGGTTGCCAATCCTGAAGCCACGAGGTCGATTAAAAGCTTTATGGCTTCAGGATAGCTGTCACCGCCAAGTGCATCTTTTAAGAGCGAGCTAACCATAATAAGCTTTATTACGCCTGCAACTGCCTTTATGTCAGCATTGATAATGAAACCTTGTTTTTGCCACTTGGCAAAAGTTTTACACATCCAATCCTCGTCAGCCCGGACATGTTTGGCCATCCGTTCCGGTGGAAGCGCCCGTAAAACCTGCTCGAGCTCATCTTGCTCATACACCCTTCTGATAAGGGGATTTGTTTCCATAATCCGTAATCCCTCAAGCATAAAGGCTTCTAATGATTGCTTACTAACAGACTTATTATTAAAAATCGGGGTCAGTATCTGCTCGCGCAATGAACTTTCTTCCGCTTCAATAATTTGAAGATACAGCTCTTCCTTGGAATCGAAGAACGAATAGAGCGAACCTTTTGATATACCTGCAGCCCTAGCAAGCTCATCCACACTGGTTTTCTTAAGACCAAGGGCGCTAAATGATTTCCTGCCTGCATCCATTAGTTTTTGTCGTATAATCTTGCGTTCATTTTCGGTAAATGCTCTTGCCAAAGGGAACCTCTCTTTGAATACTGACCTAATAACCATTTTGGTCATAGAGTCACTTCAATTATGTATTAAGTTTCGGGAAGTGTCAATGAATTGTTCTTGAGGAATAATATTGCAGTATCTTTTTGGATTTAGCCGCTATAAAGAGTTCTAACTACTCTATCCAAAAAATATGGTACTTATCCCTTTTATGGAAAGATAAGACCCTATCAGCACTAAAACTGCTATTCCAATGATTTTCTTGTGCCGCAATAACCATTTCCTAAACGAGTCTAGCATCTTTTCGGATTTTCGAGGAAAAGCAAAATAGACAAAAACCGGAGCAATAAGCGTAATTAAAGTAACTAGAGTTAAAAGGCTTAGAGATAACAAAGAATCAGAGACTTTGAGCTTAGCCGCCCCTATAGTATGCAGTCCGGAAATGTAAATAACATAAGTCGAGGGATTGCTAAACATACAGATACTGCCAAGGGTAATTGCTTTGAGTGGATTTATGTCTTCTTTTATCTTCTTTGTTTCTTTCTTATCACCCTTTTTACTAACATTATAGATAATTAAAGCAAAGCAAATGATTCCGAGAAGAAGATCAATATATCCATGAGTTTTACTTGCTTTTGTACTGCTGGCGTGAAATACCGAAACGCCTGCTATTCCTATCGCGATTAGGGTTGCAGTGTATCCTAAGATAAAAGATAAGGAATTTTTGCCCGCATTTTTATGAGCCATAACTGCAATTAGCACCATAACCGCTATGGGGCTTATCGAAGCTCCAAGCCCTATTATGATTAGTTGAGGAATTAGATGGCTCATGCGCCTATTATAGCAATGTTCTACTTAAAGAAGGATTGATTTATCAAGAAAACTGATGCCATTGTTAAATATAGTATTGACAGCCGATTGTTTGATGATAAATTAGAACTAGTTTTTGGGCATCGCAAATACCAACGCTCTCTAGTCCCAGTCAAATCCTTCTAATATTAAAAGCAAGATATGGGGTTCTTCTATGACTCTTACGAAGCGCGTGCTTCAGTTGCGTAGAAATCGGCAGAAATACAAAGAGATTCACAAAGAGACTCTCCCTGCAGAGATAGTGATTGCGTTAGCTATTTGTGTTGTCATCGGCACGAGATGCAAAGAATGGTGCACAAAAACAAGAAAGTGGCAACTCTCACGGGCCTTTAGTTTCTCATCTTTGAGGCCCGGTTTGGTTTATTCGCTCCTTTTGGCACTCCTTCTTAACCCCCTTATTTCTTCAGCCGCTCCTCTTACTTTCACCGAACATGTTCTTCCCGATCCTCCTTATTACGGACGAATTGCCGGTTTGCAATCAGCCGATTTAGACAGTGACGGGGATATGGATATCCTCTGTGGCGATCCTCTTTTCTATGACATTTTTTGTTACAGAAATGACGGCACCGGAAATTTTACTAAGGTAATGATCGACTCCAATGCCCCGGGTGACCCGAGGGCTTTTGACATTGGAGATATTGATGATGATGGTGACCCTGATTTCGTAGCAACCATGGGTAATGTCGCCACCAACTCAATCGTCTGGTATAGAAATAATGGTTCACTGTCATTTACCAGGAATAACATTGCTTCAACCAATGGCGGCAGTCTAGGCTGCGACATAGCCGACCTTGACTCCGACGGCGATCAGGATGTAGTTGCAGGTGATTACAGCCAGTCAACCGTCCACTGGTATGACAACAACGGCTCCGAAGTATTTACCGAGAAAAATGTATACAGCGGTTCAAACTGGCCGCCCACTGAACTGAAAGTAGTCGATATCGACGGTGACGGTGATAAGGACGTTATAAACACAACCAATAACTGGAATGAAGTATCCTTGCTGCGAAATAACGGCTCGCAAACCTTTACCAAAGAGGTTATAGACAATAACGTTCCGGCAGTTGTTACCGTTGACGTCGGCGATGTCGATGGTGACGGTATTGTCGATGTAGTTTCCGGTGCCAGGAGTGGCGGAGTAGTTAAATGGTACAAAAATAACGGCGTTGGTGTGTTTACAACTTATTCGGTCGGCAACGCCGGATATGTTCAAGATATTAGCATAGCCGATATGAACGGAGGCGATAACCACAAAGACCTTGTCGTTACAACTTACTCCAATGGTACCGTTTTATGGTTTGATAATGATGCCACCGAGACCTTTACCCAAAGAACGGTTGGTTCAATAGGTTATGCTTACCAGGCAAGCGCGAATGATTTCGATAATGACGGAGTTACTGATGTTGCAGCTAGCTCTGTGGGTAGCGATGGTTCTTCCTGGTTTGAATCCTCCGGCGCCGACACAACGCCCCCGACCGTGCAGTCCTATAATCCCGCTGACAATGCCACTGGCGTCTCTCCAAGTGCCAATTTGGTTATTACTTTCACCGAAGCGGTCACTAAACAAAGCGGCAATATTACCATCAAAAAGACCTCAGATGACTCGACCGTTGAAACCATTGATGTTACCTCGGGACAGGTAACCGGTGGTGGAACCGATACCATAACCATTAATCCCACTTCTGATTTTGCTAGCTTAACCGGTTATTATGTCTTGATTGATGCTACTTGTTTTGATGATTTATCCAGTAACAGCTTTGCCGGTATTTCTGACAAAACAGTCTGGAATTTCACTACCGCCGATGTGGAACCACCTGTTATTTCTTCCCTGTCGCCCACCGACGGAGCAACGGGAGTTGCTCTTGATGCTAATCTGGTAGCAAATTTCAATGAAGCCGTAGTTAAAGGCAGCGGCAATATTACCATCAAAAAGACCTCAGATGACTCGACCGTTGAAACCATTGATGTTACCTCGGGACAGGTAACCGGTGGTGGAACCGATACCATAACCATTAATCCCACTTCTGATTTTGCTAGCTTAACCGGTTATTATGTCTTGATTGATGCTACTTGTTTTGATGATACTTCCGGCAATAGTTATAGTGGAATCTCCAGTACCACTACCTGGAACTTTACAACCGGTGATTTTACTAATCCTACTATTACTGATTATTCCCCGCTTGATAACGCCACCAATGTTGCCGTGGATGTCAATCTAGTAATGACTTTTAATGAAGATGTCTCGGCTGTCGCTGCCAAAAACATTGTACTCAAGAAAGGTTCGGATGACTCAACTGTCGAAACAATTGCCACAACCAGTGCTCAGGTTAATATAGTCAGCAACGTTGTTACCATTAACCCGAGCGCAAACCTGGATGAACAGACAGACTATTACATCCAAGTTGACTCCGGTGCTTTCATTGATGCATCCAGTAATCCTTATGGTGGAATTTCCGATACTACAACGTGGAACTTCACAACCGGTGATTTTACTAATCCTACTGTTTCAGGTTTTTCTCCTACCGATAATATGACCGGAGTAGCAGTAGGCTCTAACTTGATCATTACTTTCAATGAAGCCGTAGTTAACGGCAGCAGTAACATCACTATCAAGAAAACCGCGGATGACTCGACCGTTGAAACCATTGATGTTACCTCGGGACAGGTAACCGGTGGTGGAACCGATACCATAACCATTAATCCCACTTCTGATTTTGCTAGCTTAACCGGTTATTATGTCTTGATTGATGCTACTTGTTTTGATGATACTTCCGGCAATAGTTATAGCGGAATTTCCAGTACCACTACCTGGAACTTTACAACTGCCGATATTGAGAATCCAGCCGTGCTGTCTTTTTCACCACTGGACAATTCCGCTGGTGTGGCAGTCAGTGCAAGCCTGGTAATTACTTTTACTGAAAATGTTATCGCCGGGGCAGGCAATATCATCATTTATAAATCGTCAGATAATTCAATCCACGAAATAATCAATATTGCATCAGGCAAAATCAGTGGCTTCGGCACAAAAACAATTGTGGTAAATCCCGGTATTAATTTTGACAATGGAGTCTCATACTACGTAAAGATTGACTCAAGCACTTTCACCGACTCAAGCGGCAATCCTTATACAGGTATAAATAACTCGACAACCTGGAACTTTACAACAGTAAGCCTTCCGGGCGACCCACCATCATCATCGCCATCAAGTCCCTCCTCTACCTATAGTAAAAAAGGATACTCCAGCAGATATCTGGCGCAGAGCGATGAAACCCAAGAAGCACAATCGGAACAGGAAACCGATGACCAGCAAGAGAAGGAAAAAGAAGATAAAAAGAAAGAGGATACCCCTAAATCTTACGATCTTAGAATAAGAATAACAGTAAACGGCGAACCGCTAAGACATACTAAAGTTACACTTTATTCTGATGTGAAGACAGCTGTTACCGACAATAATGGCTACGCAAATTTTAACAATGTTCCTTATGGAGCCCACAAGATAAAATTCATCTCTAACGGCAACACTTATGAACGTGAGGTAAAAGTTGCGGGAGCAAAAGAAAAATTAAACATATCAATAAACTTCGAAGAGTCTGGCGACAATATCTACTGGCTTTGGGCTTTGGCATTCTTTATTTTAGCAATTGCAACCGCCGCTTTCCTGGCCATAAAAAATAAAAAGAAGAATGCTTAAATAAGATTTATCGATTAAATTCCTTCGATGAGTCTAACTAACATGGAAAACTACTATTTAGCTTAGCCCGCATTAGTTAAAGCAGGTTCTTGGGCATAATACGATTAGATATGGAGATCGCGGGTGCGGTAAAAAACATAGGTTACACAAATCATAAAGATAATGATCCCGGCTGAGAGAACAACATATATCGGATCAAGCTCTATATTATTAACAATTTCCTTACCGTCGAAATACTTAAACGGCGTAAAATACTTCAACCAGGGTAGTTTTTCGGTCATGTCCAGCCATAACGATAGAAAGAATGTGGAAAACATTATAGTGGAAACCGCTGCTGCCGCGTGTTTTGGTTTTCTGACGACAGCTGCTGCTGCCATCCCGATGGATATAAAAATAATCTGGACCACGAACATCCCGATCATCATCAGAATGATTTCCTTGTTGACAGAAGCCCCTTTGTTATATGAGTCCACTATGAAAATCGACGATAGGAGTGTAACAATATTAAGCGCTGTGACAAGAGTCAGTGCCGCCAGTAATTTTTCCGTAATTACCTTAGCTCGTGAGATCGGCTTAGTATATAGAAACTCGGCTGTTTTGTCCCGCTCTTCATCGGCCAGGATTCCGGCACCCAGCAGCGACGCATGTATTGATGCCATGACAATCAGGTATAGGAAAAGAATTGCATAGAAACCTATTGCTTTCGAAAGATCTATATTGCCAACACCAAAAACTGCCGCCAGGCCTTTGGGCAGACCCTTAAAAAGCTCGTTTACGGGTTGGCCCGACTTTTCATACGCTCCAAACTTTGTCATGCCCGCCCAGATCATGAATAACATCCCAATCGACCAATATATCAAGGAACTGCGGTGTGCCTTAAGTTCTCTTAAGAAAATATTCATAAAGCGCCTCCGTAAGATAACAGTCTTTCAAATCGTGTGAATGTCACGCTTCAAATATAAGTAGTAGGCAGCCAAAACGGCAGCAATCAGGAAGACCGCCTCGATAACCAGGAATTGCAGCTCATAACTGCTATTCTTTATGATATATTGATAATCGAAAAATTTAAAAGGAGTGAAATATTTGACATTTTCAGCCCCCAATACTGAATCGAGTATGCCCACGATGTAAAAGCCGAAGACCGTAGTCAAAGAAATTGACAGCACCGACTTTATCTTCGGTGTCACCACGGATACCAAAAAACCCAGCCCCAAGAAAAAGAGCTGTACAAGCAACAAGGTAAGCGTAAGAAGAAAAAATATCTTGCTCCCAATCGTCGCATCAGCCACTGTTTTGATTATTATCAGTGTGCCCACTATAAAAATAGCATTAGTGACAAGCACAATCGTGAGACCAGCCAGCAGTTTTGCCGTGAGAACTTGTGATCGTCGTATCGGCTTGGTCAGTAAGAATTCGGCTGTCTTGCCCCGCTCTTCTTTGGAAACAATCGAAGCGCCAATTTGCATCGCCTGTATGGAGAAAGCAAGCATAAGGAAGGTCAAAACATAGGAATAGAAGCCGGTAAATGAAGCAAAAGTATCAAGAGTAATGCCAAAAGCTTGTCTGACAGCTGGCGGAAAGGACTGGAGGACTTTGGTAAAAGCTTGAGTTTCCTTTACCAAGCCCTGAAATAAGGATAAATAAAATGCCGCTCCTGCCACTAGCGAAATATTCCAGATTATCGTTGACTTTCTATATTGCTTGAGTTCATGAATGAACATATTTAGCATAGCGCAGCTCCTATTGATAGTAGTGAAGAAAAATATCTTCCAGGTCGGGTTCTTCAACCCATAAGGTCACCAGATCCAGCGCTGCTATTTTTTTAGTCATAGAATTGATATCTCCTTTGAACATAAAGGTAGTCGAGTGATTCTCTGTTTTTAGACCGCTGACGCCTTCTATGTCGAAATATCCATCGGGAATAGTATTTTTGGCTTCAATTTTGATCTTGCTATAGTTGCTTTTTTCCAGCTCGCTCATCTTCTCGATCTTAACGATCTTCCCTTCCTTGATAATAGCTACACGACTGCATAGCCGTTGGACCTCGCTTAAAATATGTGAGGAAAGAAATACCGTAGCCCCTTTCTCATTTTCATCCCTTACCAGATTAAAGAACTTCTGTTGCATCAACGGATCCAATCCGCCGGTGGGTTCATCCAAGATTATTAGTTTTGGCTCATGTAAAAGCCCTAGCACCAATCCAACTTTTTTCTTGTTTCCATATGAAAGATCGTCAATTTTTTTGTCTAGTTCCAGATTCATGATCTCGGCAAGTTCCTTAATCCTTTTTGAGCAGTCCTTCTTATAAAAACTTGCTGAATAGTTCAAAAGGTCTTTTACTCGCATATTGTCATAATAAAAAACTTCGCCCGGTAAATAACCGATTTCTTTTTTTATCTCCGGTCCGAACTTAACCACATCTTTACCGAATACCGTAGCGCTTCCGCTGGTAGCATAGATTAATGACAGAAGAACCCTAATTGTCGTTGTCTTTCCCGCTCCGTTCGGTCCGATAAAGCCATAGATTTCGCCCTCTTCTACAGCTATGTCTACTTCAATGATGCCTCTTTCTTTTCCATAGTATTTAGTAAGTTTCTTGGTTTCGATAATATTCATATGCGCTCCTTATTGATCCGGTGCATATTTACAGTTTATGTTTATGCTATTCCCTAACAACGATAGGTAACCTGTGGTTACATGTCAAGAAGGTTGCTGTACGTAATAACAATAACTAAAAGACCTGCTCGGGAAGTTGTTTTTGTGTTATTTATGTAATGATCGCTTTTTATTTTCCCAACTTGTAAAGATTTATAAATCTATCAAGACATAATAGGAAAATGCCTCGATAGAGGCATTTTCTTGGTTCTTTTCGATATTGGTCAGGCATGATATTCAAGCTTCCATTTCGCCTTTCTAATTTCTTCTATACAATCCCTTCAATAAAGAGACTTATCTAAACAACTACAAGTGGTAAACCATCTACGGGATGAGAAATGACATCTAAGTCTATTCCGTATACCTGCCTGACATTTTTAGACGTTATTATATCTTGTACTTCTCCTACTGAGTGAACTCTTCCGGAGTCTAGAAGTATCAACCTGTCACAATACCGAGCGGCAAGATTAAGATCATGAATAACCAGTAAAACTATTAGGTTATTCAGACGGGTTTGACGGCGTGTTAATCTTAATATTTCCCGTTGCTGATTCAAATCAAGATGTAAAACAGGTTCATCTAAAAGCAAAACCCTGGGCTCTTGTGCTAATGCTCGTGCTATTATTGCTCTTTGCCTCTCTCCCCCACTTAGTTCATCAATTCTTCTCTCTACAAGATGTTCAATCCCGGTAAGTTTTATCATCTCTTTAGCTATATCTAAATCATAACTTGATTCACTTTTTCTTTTATTTAAATGAGGATTCCGCCCCATTAAAACAATATCCAAAACCGGAAAACAGGAATTACAAGATGGATTTTGAGGCACCATGCCTAGGCTCTTAGCAATATCTCGCCTATCCAACTGAGAAATATCTTTATCTCCCAGAAAAATACTTCCTTGGGGTTTAAGGATTCTGTTAATACACTTGAGTAGAGTTGTCTTACCTGCACCATTCGGTCCAATTATTCCCACAATTTCATTTTCGTTAACTTCAAGAGTAACATCTGCTAGAGCTTTTCTGCAATTATATTCAAAGCTGACTCCACTAATTTGTAACTTCATTTTTACAGCTCCGCAATTCTTTCTTTCCTGGTTAACAAATATAAAAAGAATGGTGCTCCGACAAGGCCTGTAATTATTCCCAGGGGAAGCTCTACCGGATATATTAAAGTCCTCGCAAAATTATCGGTCCAAATCACCAAAATCGCCCCGAACAAACAAGATGTGGGAAGAAGAACTCGATAATCAGGGCCAACAATTCGCCTCATTATGTGAGGAGCCAATAGACCAACAAAACCAACACAACCCGAAATTGCCACAGCACCGGCAGTAACAAGAGACGTAAAAACCAATATAATTTTGGTAAATCTCTCAACATCCAAACCTAAACTCAAGGCTTCTTCTTTTCCGACCAGAGCGATATTTAGATCCCGCTTTAGAAACAACAGAACAGGAATCCCGAGAAGCATACAGGGCAAAATAATATAAAAATCATTCCAACTGCATGCCCACAGACCACCCATAATCCAAAAAATTATTCCTCTAATCTTTTCCTCGGATACATATATAAGAAAAGATAACAAAGCAGAAAGAAAAAGATGCACAGCTATTCCAACAAGGAGAACAGAACCTGTTTCAATCCTTGCCCTTACTCTAGCTACCTGATAAACAATCAGAATGGTAAAAAGAGCAAATATAAAAGCCATAGCCGGTGTAAAAAATCTATTTAGAAATCCCAAATCCAGAAGTATAGATACCGCCGCTCCAAGAGCGGCCCCAGATGAAATACCAAGGACGTAAGGATCAGCCATGGGGTTTCTGAATAATCCCTGCAAGCAAGCACCTGAGGCCGCTAATGCAACTCCCACCATTGCTCCTAAAAGTATACGTGGCAATCTAAGGTTCACTATAATTATTTCCTTATTTGTTGCCCATGTTTTAACAAACACATTTCGCATCCGTGGAATGTTGCTAATCACAATCTTCATAACCGTTAGAGGGGAAATATCACTTATACCTATTCCTAGAGATACCATTATAGTTAGCAAAAGCCCAAGACTTAGGGTTAAAAGCACAATTCGCCAACGATATCTTTCACTTCTATGTATCTTATAAACATCCGGATTAGCTGACAGCTTCATTTAATCCCCTCTGCGGATTCCATTCCTCCGAACAAAAAGAAGTACACACATTCTCGCCCCAAATCAGACCAAGAGAAGTGAGTTGAATTTCATCTTTCTTATTGTAGATCAAGCCTTTTTCTTCTAATTCTTTAATTAACTTTGGGAATACATCCTCGGGATTGACTCCAAAAAGATCCAGAAATCTCTCCTTCTCAATTTTCATAAGAGCCAAGCCCCTGGCCATATATCTACGCATTTGATCTTCTTTAGAGCTACATACACCATCAACTATAGGAAACTCGCCTGCTTCCAATAATCTACAGTAAGTCTCAGGAGAGTTAGCATTTCGACAAACATAGTCACCAAGATTCCCTTGAGCATGATTCCCTAAGGCCAAACAATCATTATGACTCAATCTAAGAATCTCCTGAATATGCTTCTTTCCCGAACGGATAAACTTTAATATCGATTGGGGTTCATATCCTATTTGATCTAAAAATATTACAGCTTTCTGAAACATCTCGATCTCTTCCCGCTTTTTTTGTATGGATGGAATATCTCTTGCTTTAAGTCTCCTGGCTAGCTTTGTACCTTTCTCCACATGTAAGGGATTAATGCTGATATTTTCCAACCCTAATTGAGAAGCTATTTCCAGGTCTTTCTTAAAATCTTCAAAAGTCTGCCCCGGAAGATTGTAGATAAGGTCGATGTCTACAGTTTGAAAGCCTACCTCCCGTGCTTCTAGAACCCTTTCTATCACTTCTTCTGCTGAATCCTGGATATCAAGAATTCGCCTTAGAGGGTCTTTAAAGGTTTGCACACCAAAGCTTATTCTGTTTGCTCCAGCTTCAAATAATTCTTTTAATTTCTCCCTATTACAATTATGCGTAGCAGCTTCAATTGTTATTTCCACATTTTCTGTAAGATTTAATCTTTCCTTGCAGCAGATCAAAATACTTTTCAGTTGCTCAGAAGTAATAGCAGTAGGAGTTCCACCTCCAAAATAAACAGAACTCAATTGAAGAGAATTAACATACTTTGTGTTGGAATACTTTTTAATCTCCTCCATCAATGAGCTTAGATATCGCTCAACCAAATCATTCTCTCTTAGCACCTTTGGAAAAGCACAGAAAGCACAGAATGAGTCACAGAAAGGTATATCTATATACACACAAGCCTTATTTTCTTTGGCTTTTTTGCCTAAGAGGTTTTTAAAAAAGTCCAAATCCCTTAGTTCTACCTCCGAGTCAGGAAGAGTTAAATCCAAAGGATATCCAGGATACCAAACCCCGCGCTCTTTTATATCAAACAGTTCACGCATGGCTCATCACCTAAGATCCTTCAGGATGAATCCATTCAGCCCACAAATCCAGACCTTCATCAACAGCCACATTACCCCAGGCTGCAAATTTGTAGAATGGTGAAAAATAGATTTTGTTATTCTTTACTGCATTTATCTGATTCCAACCTGGCCGCTCTTTTATGCTTTTTATGTATGCTTTCTCATCCATCTTGCTTTTGGCAAGCCATAGGGTAGAAACTATGATGATATCGGGATTCTTTTCAACTAAATACTCTGAATTGACGATAGGAAACCTAACCGCACTTCCGCCATAAATGTTAACTCCACCACCGGTGTGTATTAGATCATTTTGAATAGTATCGTGGCCTACACTAACTCTGTCTCCAAACATATGCCCTTCGAAATACACTTTTGGCTTCTCTTCTGCTTTTAGTTCATTCGCTTTTGCCTCATATTTGTTAATTTTCTTATAAAGCTTTGCGGCAAGAGCGTTTCCCTCTTTTTCTCTTCCCATTACCTTGCCTATCAATTCAGTCATATGCGCACAATCCTCCAGGCTTTTAACGTTAACCGCGACCACTGTAATACCTCTATCCTCCATTGTCTTAATAGTCTCCGGGTAAATAGTCGTTGTAAATACAACATCCGGATTCAGTTCAAGTATTTGTTCCGGATTTACTTTATTAATATTGCCTGCTTGAGAAACTTTCTCAACCTGCTTCCATGTGCTGGGGGAAAGTGCCTGCGGCCATTCAGGAGGTACTGTGCTTGATATACCTACAATTTTATCTCCATCACCAAGAGCACAGACAGTCTCTATGGTCCCATTCTGTAAACCTATTACTCTTTCCACTTTCTCCGGAATCTCCACAGTTCTACCTGCATCGTCTACTATTGTAAAAGTCCCTGTGTTAGTTTTGCTCTCTTCTTTTTCGTTCCCATTTTGATCCACACATCCATAGCAAAAAATAGACACGATCAGTAACGCTACAAGTACACCTATAATTTTCTGAACTTTTTTATTCATCTTGATTCCTCACTCCTTATTTCTAACTGATTGAAATTTGTGCTCCCCCGAGTTTGTATCTTTCAAAAACATACAAACCTATCTTTGCTGCTTCACCTCCTCTTTAAACATGAAAACCATCCGGTCTTCTCCGCTTTCCCTGTCAATATATACACCCACTCAAATGTCTGCTTGCTCCTTTCCTTCGATACAAAAAGCCAACCAAACTTAAAGATAATTGCCTATCTCCTCCATTATCAGCTCAATTACCCGAGGTACTTTGCTGGCTACTTCAGATGTCATTTCTAATCCCCAATCAATTTCTTTGGGTTGAACACCAAAGACAACAGTATCCAGACACATACCACAGAGCTTTGCCATATCAAGTACCTCTAAAGGCCCTATTTCATCTAATGAGAAGTGGATTCTACGAAATTCCTGATCAATATCTTGAGGCGTAAACTTAAAGATAGTGCCCGGTTCACTATCTGCATCCACTGCATCCACTGCATCCACCAAGATTAATCTTTTCATTTTGCAGACAAGCCAAAGAAGGCTAACTCCATGTCTTCCCCCTTCGACTAAGTCAACTCTTTGAGGTAGTTTGGATATCTCTTGCATCTTATGCACGACGTGAACTCCTACTCCCTCATCTTTAAGTAGAATATTTCCTACACCTAAGACTAGAATGTCCTTTTGAATAATGTAATTCATATGGTTTTCAATCCTTCTTGCTGTTAAGTAGGTGGGAAGAAATCTGCTTCTCTGCTTCTCACCTGCCCAGTGCGTTAAACGGCTATAAAGAGTAACCAGGAAAACTCTGAATCACCCGTAGAATATGAAATACCCAACCATTTATTTCACGTGACCTTCTTGCACATATAAACAAAAAAACCGCGAATGCTAGCCCGGCTTTCAAGCCAGGACTAAAACCTTCGCGGTTTTAATCAAAACTCTATATTATGTAATTTGTGTAATCTTAAAAATACAAGTCCACACAGCTTCTAGCCTTCAGACTAGAATAGACCTTCGTGGCCTTCTTATAAATGCTATATTCTACACTGTCTTTAAATATCCTTCAAATTATTTTAATCTTTGTTAAAATCCCTCATTAAACTTTTGTCTCTCTCCCAATCGTAGACATAAAGAAGAAATGCCTCTATCGAGGCATTTCTGATGGCTCGCATTGATGTTCTTTATTCGAACATTGAAGAGATAACTAAACTTGGAAAGGTGTTCAAGTAGTTCCCCCAAATGGTACACATCGCGAAACATGCTTGGAAACACCTGATGGAAGTATTGATAGCTACTAGAAAAGGTTATATGAAATCACAATAAAAGTGCTTGGTAATAGTTATTCAAAATCTCACTGTCTGCTAATATGCTTTTCCTCTTCTCCTAAAATATTAAGTATACTAGAACGATGGCTCTCAAAATCTATTATTTGTTTCTTGGCCATACTATTACGAACAATGCTTCGCGACTCTGGAAGCTCTTCCTTTAAGAATAGGCTTGAACTTCTTTCTTGAGAACTCAACATTTTTTTCATTTGTTTCCATGTCCTTGATTTGCCCATATTATCCCCTCTTTTTTCTAGATTTAGCTTTCTCGATACTACTTGTTCCTTCTTCTTCACTTACAGCAAGAATCTCTGTTTTTTGCGTAGCTAATATATATTCTATAATCTCGTCAAATACCGGCTTTTCACTGTCAGATGGAAGCCTAACATCAAATCCAAGTTCATTTAATTCTTCATAATCTATAATATAATCATGTGAAGGATAACCCCGAATGATTTTCTCTAAAATTATGTCACGTTTCGTTTTATCTTGCCATTTAGTAAATCTTCTAAGAAGTCTCTCCCCATACTCCTTACCAATCTCAAGAGCTCTGCTATATTCTCCCACTTTCTCAGCATTTAATTGTGCCAATAATGGGGCTGATATTTTGGAAGCGAAGTCCATAGCACGCTTAATTGCATCATCAACTGAAAGATCAGCTCTTGCTAGTAGCAATTTTACTGTTACATCCAAAGTTTCTAAAGCAAACCTTTGCAACTCTTCAAGAGTTTTGAACGGATTAAGCGCTGAGGTATATTTACGTCCCCCCTTTTCTCGCTCTGGAATTTGTGTATCTAGAGGCCCCGATTGTGCAAGTTCACCCATTACAACTTCATTGCTTCCCAAAATAAATAGTGATGCTGCGCTTTTTGCGTATAGTGGAATAACTGTTGTCATATTATCGCAACATCTTCTGAGCAACTCTACAATTTGATAAGCAGTGTTTATATCTCCACCACCAGAATGTATAACAATATCTAGCTTCTTACACTTCTTTCCGCTAATAGATTTCTGAACTTGTAAAAGATGACTAGGCAGCAACGGCTCATCTGGCAAAATAATTGCAAGAACTGTTGATTTGTGAATACTTGCCAGTTTTTTGCATAATTGTTCTAATTCATCAGATTTTTGTTTTGACATTTAGCGATACTCCTTTTATGAATACATTTGTATCTATCTTACATTTAGTATCTCGTCGCAATTCAAAAGAAGACAACATATGCTTATTATGGCATTGCAATAAAAACATTGCAAGAGTTCAGAGGGTTTACAAAAGGAGCAAAGTCAAGATAAGACCTGTTGTTTATTGAAACTCTCAACAATTTTAATTTCTTCATCAGTAAGTCCGTAGAGTTTGTAGACGATTTGGTCTGCAAAGTGGTCGGTTTTTCAGTAGTGTAGAAGTTGGCATATTCTTTCAAAATCATTGCTCCCTTGTTTTTACGGCTCCCAATTTTCTTGAAACCTCCTCAGCTGCCACTCTAACACCCCAGGCTCTGTCATTTTTCATGGTCTCTACCCGCTCTAGCATTTGAGTAGCTTCCATTATCCCTATTGCTTTTACTGCAGCCTCTCTAAGATGCCAGTTCTGATTGTCTAACAAACCCTCGATTTGATTGAGCGCTTTGACGCCAGCAATTTTTGCCAGAGCCACAGCCGCTGCGCACTGCACATCAGGCACATCATTTCTCAGAATTTCGAGAAGAACATCCGAAGCGTTCCTCGCATTCAATTCTCCTAGCTCCTTAATCGCGCTTAGACGATTTCCACTTTTTACGCCTTTAGCAGTTTTAACTAATTCATCTACCTTACCATTATCCAGATCCAATCATAATCACCTCGTTAGTCATTTGATTTCGACCAGCTTTGCTCATGATTCTTTACTTATTTATATCAAAAGTCTCTCCTACCATTTTGATTTCTTCCTCTGATAGGTCGTATAGCTTATATACAATTTGGTCAATTTGATGTTCGTGTTCTTTAACTTTGGCTTGCTTAGCTTGATTGTTCTGATAATTGCCGTCTTTGGTGATGACGAGGATCTTATCGACCAATGCTATTAACGGTTTTTGTTGTATCTGAGTTATTTTCTTAATTGGAATTTGACGCAGAAAAGTAAGTTTAACCTGGGCAAAGACCTTGCCCGTTTCAGTAATAAGCAATTTATATAGATAATTGCCGAAAGTAGAATTTAGAATTGCCAAAATGTATTTTAGATGGTACCTTTTTTGTCCCTGCATACAAATAATAGAATGTACAGAGTCCAAGCAGTATATTGGTTCTTTCCAGTAAGTCCCAATTAACGAATCAGCGGTTTGTCTAAAGAGCAACTTTTCATTTTCAAAAAACTTTTTATCCCTCGGGCACCACAACCAATCTCCGTATTGGATATATCTTCCCGTCCATTGTAAGAAATAGCGCTGAATATCTCGTCCCCTAATTACTGGTTTTGAATTGTCGTCAACCTTGCTACTCCTAAACCAATTTTTCTTAGGACCTTGTACTTTTGCATAAACAGTTATTCCTTGAGAACTAGCCAATATTGCACCTAGTGGCTCCGTTGCGTCTGTATATCTTTTGAAAATTTCTCTATTTTTAATTGCTTGTATGTCAAAGTTTGTAGAATCAAAATCTTCCTTTTTTAGGAAAAAAACCTTCGTATCATTCAAACTTCCGCTTTGGATTTGTTTATAAGAAAACTTTGCCATTTTCGTAGCATCTTGACCTTTGTGAATTAAAATTATTGAATTATCAACCACTGCCGACTCGAAAATGCCACTTATTCGATTTGAAATTTCTATGATGTGCCCCCGTTCGTAGATATATCTTCTAAGATTAATAAATTGCGGATAGTGGAGATAAGTGTGTGGAGTTATAAAGGAAATAACTCCATTCCCTTTGGCAATATCAAATGCCCTTTTGAAAAAGAAAATATAAAGATCGTAATGCCCAGACAATACATCGCCAAAGAGTTTTTGAAAAAGCTTTTTGTCCTCCTTATTTGAAATTTCATCATAGGGTGGATTCGCAATCACAATATCAAATCCATCTTTTTCATGAAAAACCTCCGAAAAATATACTTCAAAATCAAAATCCTTGCGACCATTAGTAATTTGGCTAATCAATTCATCTATTTGCTCTTTATATTCTTGTTTTCTTCGCATATTCGTCTCGTCAAAATAATATGGTTTAAGCTCCTCGAGCTGCTTAAATTGTTCATTGTTAAACAGATTTTTTTCAACTTCCAATAGTGAATTGCCGCACACAATCTTGTAGTCGAGATTAGGCAAAGGCTTGATTTGCTTTATGTCCTCCTCGTCTACAACAAGCGATAACCACAGCCGAAGCTTGGCAATCTCCACAGCTCCAGAATCAATGTCTACTCCATAAAGACAATTCTGAATTGCGTGTCGTTTGAAGTCATAAATAGTGCGATTCTTCATTTTTCCAATGAAGTTAGTAAGGACGTTTCGCGTACGTACAATCTCGTTCATCATACCAACGAGAAAAGCTCCAGAACCTACCGCCGGGTCGCAAACGCGAATGTTTGCAATCTTCTCGTCAATTGATCGAGCATGTTTTTCAATGCTACTGGGAAGCTTGGCTTTCTGATACTTACCCTTATAATCAGGATTTTCCATTGACTTCTCGATGTATAGAGCATCATGCTCAACTGTAGCCTCGCCATATTTAACTAGTGTCTCAAGATCTTCCTTGGTCACTATCTCTTTAGTATTGGTCTTCAATCTTATTTGCTCAGGATCAGATTTGCCAAATAGTTTTGATTGAGATGATTGTGCTTCTTCCATTGTTGCTTGAGCAGAATTAATTTCAGCATATAAGTAGTTATTTAAGCTTTCTTGGCACATGTAATGAACAATTTCACGAGGCGTGTAATAAGTACCCTTAGATTTGCGGTCTTTAACCTCTAAAAGATTTTCAAATACCTTTCCAAGCATCTCTGGGTCAACAGCCACTTCTTTTTCAAGAGGTTCATCCTCTTTGACTGTAAAGTTATAGCGGTCAAAAACATCTAAAATACCTGTTCCGATATCGCCTTCTTTTGTCTTTTCAGTATTCGAAAAAAGATTGTTGGGTAAAAGAATATCGGTGTCAATCCAATCATAATCGTTTAAAGGATCGAAAAGACCGCCATTGAGGAATGGAATCTTGCAGTCAAACCTATCCGAATAATCTTTTGGCCGCTCAATTGCCAAGGTATTGTAGAATAGAGGCTCCAGGATGTCATCGAAAAAATTAGCATAGTCTCCATGCTTCTTTTCAAAAAGCTCTCTTAAGAAGTTTTTCGAACCGGTACCCCATTCATGATGCCTTTTAACCCCAAACCAACCCTTCTTCTGCAGGAAATATAGAAAGACTATTTGCCCAAGAAGTTTTTTGGCAAAATCAATCCTTTCAACATTTTTCTTGTCAAAGTCTTTTTCAATGGCTGAGTCTTCGGAGATAATCTTCTCAAGTGCTTCATCAACTCGATAGAACAATTCTCTATATTTCTCAAAAAACTCCCTGGTAACTCTTTCAATACTAAAAGCTTCTTCAATCTCTCCCAAAGACGGATTGTGCTGGTCGTCTTGTAAAATAGGCATTAGTCGGCTTTGAGCAGTATGACTGTTCTCATGAGTGCCAACCAGAAAAGAGTAGCGACGGGCTGGTGTAAATTCCTCTTTTGCCTTGATCTTCCCTTTTGGACTTTCTGCCAATACGTATTCCATTTTGACAAAAGAGAACCGCCAATCTTCTGGATCAGGAGATACAAAAACAACCAATCCTGCGTCTTTTTCTCCCCGATTCTTAAGATAATCAGCAACAAAATTTCGTTGAGCAGTACGAGCTTGCTCAAGAGTCGTTTCTTTTTTCAGATAGACGATTAGAACATCTATTCTCTTGTTACTCGGGTCCGTATAAGTTCCTATTCTTTCGTACGTCTTGATATAATCCTTAAAGCTCTCTCGAATGTATCCTCTAGCCTGAAATTCTTTGGTGCTGTCAATTGAGTTGAGAAGGTTTTTTGCAAAGTAAACGAATTGCTCTTTACTAAAAGACCTTTGAAATGTGTCTCTAACTAAGTTTTTGGCGGAATCACTATTCATTATTCACCAACCAAATATTCTGACAAAATGACCTCCCGCGGTCCTGCAGTCTTAGCAGCTCCTTCAACAACATGACTCTCAAGGAATTCATTAGGAATATTTTTCTGCACGAGTGCGAGTATTTTTAAGGGATTGATCTTGCTTTTTAGCTCCCGTTTTAGCTCCTGCAGAGTCATTTTTGTTGTTTGTTTTGGCAAGCCACCTTCTTCTAGCTGTTTTATTACTCTCTTAAGATAGAGTTCTTGCTCTTCTGTGAATTGCCTAAAGTCCCTTATTGCCTTTAGAATCTTCCAGACTTGGGTTGCACTGTCCCTGCCACCTCTCATCTTCAATTCTGGCATTTCCCCTTCAGTAGTAGCAAATTCAAAACTCTGTTTGTTCTTCTCTAGTTTTTCGTAGAAGTCCTTCCCTAGCTTTTCACGAGGAGTCTTCTCTTTTGCTTCAAGCAGTTTCGCTGCATTAATAAAATCAAGCTCCTCGGATTCTCCCTTTCCAACCAGAAAGAATTTTTGGAGTTTGCCCTTCCGAAAATAGGTCAAAAGCCAGTCTTCACTAACACTATTCTTTCTTGCAGTTCTTGCTTTTTTGGGTAGTCGTTTTATACTCGCAAATAAATCGGGATTGTTCTCCCGAATGTCCCGAATAACCTGCAAGTATTTTAGGTCACTTTCCTCGTATTCATCTTCGCCGGTAATTGTCTTCTTGGAGACTAAGCGGTTGAAGAGCTCATGAGATTCAATTGCTTCGCCTTCGGTAAGTAGTCTCGCATCGGCTCCCAAGAGTGTTATAAAAGCATGTATTTTGGCCTCAGCAGCTTCTTTGAGCTTGATTTGGTTGTTTGACTGTTCGGTAGGAAAGAAGTTGAAGGCGTAGATCTTGTCAAAATTGGTGTCAACACGGTTTATGCGCCCGACTCTTTGCATCATCCGGGTGGGGTTCCATGGAATGTCATAATTTATGACAATATTGGAAGCGTGGAGATTGACACCTTCCGATAAGACTTCTGTAGAAACAAGAATTCGGTAATCGTTTTTTGGAAAACGGGCGTTTGCGTCAAAGTTCTCAATTACTCTTTCCCGAACTACTGCACTTGAACCACCGGTAAATAAAAGTACTGCGTTTGGAAACTTCTGCCCAAGTTTGCCGGCTAGATATTCGGCTGTCTCTTTTGATTCGCTAAAGACTATTAGCTTATTGTCTCTTAGTATGGGACGTGAAGACAGAAGCTTGATGAATGACAGAAGCTTAGGATCACGCTTAACGTTACTCCACAAGCTTTGAATTTCCTTCAATGTTCTCAAGTCATGCTCTAAATCGTCTTTGAATTCTTTTCTGAAATCCTTTGCTGGATATTTTCTTGCTTTATCTTCATCAATAAGTTTTTGGATCACATCATCGTCATCATTTTCAAGCAACTCAAAAATTTTATTTATGTGCTTCTTGCTGACATATACATTCCCCTTTTCAAGCTCTTCCAAAAACCGCGCACAGGAAGCAATGAATCTCCCTATGCTGTTCTTAAAAGCGAAAAAACTACTCTCCAACCTTTTTACCAAAAGAATCTTCATAAACTTGCCCATGTTCTTTTGTGCCAGTTCTTCTGGTTGCTTTACCTCACCTTTATAATAGAGCATGGGCATATAGCGAGCATATTTAAACTCCTTGGCAATGAGCTCGATGGTCTTGTTGAATATGTCGTTTTCCTCAGCACCCAATTCATAGAATACTGCTTCTGGATCAACAACTTCCGGAAATTTGAGCTTTTGCTTCTTAAGATCATCGCTGAAGTAGTTTTCAATTTCGCTTCTTGTACGTCTCACCATAATATACTTCAAAACCTTTTCTCGTATTTCGTTAGCGATTTCTTTAGTAGTTACTATGTACTTATCATGATCTCGACTCCTGTCTAAATTCTTGACTTTCTTATCAAGTCGAGAGAAAAAGGCTTCCAAATTAGAGACATTTGGAATTGTGCTCTTCTTTGCCTTCTGAAAGAGTTTGATTTGACTCAGAATATCCTTGGGTGAGTTATTGTAAGGTGTAGCAGTAACCAGAATAACACGTTTTCCGCGAGTAATTCGCGCTAGCTTTTCGTAGGAAATCGTTGATTCTGTTCTGAATCTATGTGCCTCATCAATGAAAATGTTCTTATATTTCTCAGTTCCTCTCTTGATAAGATGGTCTAATTTGCCAATCGATTCAAAATCAGCTGGCACTCGAAAATCGGAAAAGACATTTGGCCATGAACCAGGATTTTGTTTTTCCAAGAGTACTGGGGGAGCTATAACTAATGTCCTACCATCAAGCTGTCCAGCAAGCATAGCTGACATATAGGTCTTACCAAGACCAACCACGTCGGCTATGAAAACCCCGCCATACTCTTCCAGAATCTTCTTAGCGTTGAGCACTGCTTGCTCTTGGTATTCCAATCTCTTAAATTCAGTTGGGATGTATTTGAAAAAAACCTGATCTGTCTGGCGCAATTCATCTTTGAAATACTCGTATAGAAACTTGAGATAAAGCTGGTAGGGCGTGATTGTGTTATTCAACCATGTTCGTTCTTGAACTGTTTCAATATATTTGTCTTTTACATCGACTGCATCTTTCCAGAGATACTCAAACTGTTCTTTGGCGAACTCGTAATCAGATCTAGTTTTCAATTCCACATTGAACTCCAGATTATCCACTAATCCAGCTTGCGTGAAATTACTTGAACCAGTAATAACTCGTCCCACGTCGCGATCGCTTTCGGCAAAAGACATTATATACAGCTTTGCGTGGATGTTTTCTGTTGGATAGGCTTTTATCTCCATCTTCCCATTCCGCAACCACTCCAGGAATTTCATTACACCTTCTTCGACTTGCTTGCTATCTTCAGTATTAACCATCTCGCCTGCAATCAAGTCTGAAAAATGTTGCTTTGTCTCTGCATGCGAAAACTGAAATACTTGCTGCTCTGACTGCCTGATAAGATCAATTGCATTTTTATTCGTACTAATGCCGATAAGAATTCTGATCTTCTTTGTGTCCTCCAAAGACCTATACAATGAGTAGAAACCGCTGGTATAGAAATAGCCAACCAAAACATCAAAGAATTCAGTGTCTTTTATTAAGACCTTGAATCTTTCTAAGAGGTTCCTTTCTTTTTCATTAGTAATAAATGTTAAGTCAGTGTTCATAGGTTATCTCTTCCCTGGGGATCACTATCTTAACAGTTTCTCACTGGCAAGATGGTTTGAATCACTGTCAGCGGGGATCCCCTATTAATTCTATTCTATTATGCTTTAATCAACAAAAAAGCACAAGACCTGGTAGATTGAGCGATTAAAAAAGACCTCTTTCTTTGAGACTAGTATAATTGCCGGTAGCAAAAATGACATGATCTAATATTTCTATTCCCAAGATTAGACCAGCTTCAATCAGCCTTTTGGTAAGAGTAATATCTTCTGTTGATGGTTCTGTGTCACCGCTTGGATGATTGTGGCAAAGGATAATTGAAGCGGCATTGGCAAGAATAGAAGCTTTGAAAACTTCTCTAGAGTGTACTAAAGATGCGTTCAGAGTACCAATTGAGACTACTTCATATGATGTAACCTCGTTTTTGGTGCTGAGATGTAGAACAATGAATTTCTCTCTATCCGCAAGATCAAACTCTTTCCTTAAGAAACAAAGATTATAGACATCTTTAGGATTAGAAATAATTGTTCTTTCATAAGAAAGCTCTTCTCTAACAAGCGAGACTGAAACCTTAGAAACATAGGTTTTGCCTCCATTGAGAGTTTCTCCAAGTTTCATCTGTCCTTTCATCTTCTCTCACTCCTTTTAAAAAATTTCTTTTTAGCTACCTCATATGGAGTGATAGAAGTGAAGGTCAAGGGATTCCAAGCTAACGAGGAAAGGGAAGGATAAATAGCGAAGCGGTTTATGTTCGCGTGCCCTTGACCAAAACGATGAGCGAATATAATCAGCAAAAAAAAGGAAACTATAAATATTTATTGCCAGCTCATTAGATTTTCAGATAGAATGAATAAGATTTTACTTCAAAGCAGGAGTGGTCTATTTGTTTGGACTCGAATGTTGTTGCTCATCAGTCTTAATTATCGGAGTTGTTATTGGAGTTTTATTCTTCGTTAGTTTGGGATCAAAGAAGATAAAAGAAGATGAGATAGTTGAGGTATGGAGTACTGTTATTGCAGGACAAGCAAAAGAAAGAGATAGCTTTTTCCAAGCTGTAATAGAGGAAAAGCGCAGTACTGAGATACCTTTTCCTGAAAAATATATAAAGCATACTGATTCGATGGGTGATACGCCTGAAGACTATTTAGTGATTACATTCAATAACGATGTTTCAGCTTATATTGGAACTATCATTCAAGGAAAAGAGCTTTATGTTAGTTGGACTTTAAGAGATAAAGATATACTAGAGAAACTCCTCAGAATACCAATTCTTGGATTGATCCTAGGAATATTTTTATCTAAGTCCAGATTCAATAGAATGCATAGAATTAGGTCATTTGCTACCATCACAAAAGATTGTGCTCAAATGGCTGCCGAAAAGATACTGAAAAAAGCGGGTTTAGATCCGGATAAGATGAATAGAAAAACCAGCGGAAGATTGGGCCCGTTGTAACAATTGTTGACGAAGGAGCTGATAGAAATGGAGAAAATGGTTTCAATGCTTGTAGTTCCAGAATACGAAGTCGAAGTAGAAGCACAAGAGGCATATCGTCGAACGCCACAACGAGAAGAAGATAGATTTCCCTTCTTGGCGTTTATAGGAAGACAACAAGCTCCGTTAGTCAAAGTCGACAAAAAGCTTGAAGAGTTCAAACAAGACACCAAAGAGTTTTTTGAATCGGTAGTAACTTTCTTTGATGTGTTACCGGAAATTCCTACTTTTGAGCTGGATACTGTCGATATTGAAGTTGGTTTTAACGCTGAAGGAAAACTTGTTTGGCTAGCAAAAGCTGGATTGGACGGTGGCATTAAGCTGCATTTCAAAAAAAGCAAGAAGAAATGATCCTATTCTTTAAAGTTTTCTGGCTCGTCTGGTTCAAAAACAGATTGTGGCTGAAGCACTGAAGCCTCGTCTATCTCTCTCAATATCTTGGTGTAGCCAAACTCATAATTAGCTCTTCTTATTTCCTCTAAGTTCTGCTTATGGGTATCACTTTCAGGTAAAGGATAAGCATAGAAATATCGTGGGTCTTCGGTCTTAGTTTTCAGAAATGCCACTTTTGTGCCTAGATTAATAAGATCATTTATCCCAAGCTCCCACTGCTCACCGATGCTAAGGTATCTATAGACATCACCTTTTCTTGAAAGCCAAGCATTGGGATCAATCTGTATAAGATACTTGACCATTAACTCAGCATCTTTCCTGTCTAGTCTAAAGAGAATGAAGTTTTTAGCATTTGAAAGGATAATATCCCGAAGTTTACTATCAAGCTGGGCCAGGTTCTGATGAGCCAATGTTAAGGATAGCCCGTATTTTCTCGCTTCTGAAAGTATTTCAGCAAAAGAAAAAGTAGCGTAGTTCTGGAACTCATCAACATAGAAATAAAATGGTTTTCTTTCTGAATAAGGCAGATTCTCTCTGCTCATTGCTGCCATCTGGACTTTGGCAACAAAAAGAGCTCCTAACATAAAGCTGTTATTTCTCAAAACCCCTTTAGATAGGTTAACCAGCAAAGTCTTTCCCTCATCCATCAAAGCTCTAAAGTTGATGGTTGATTTCTTAGAAGAAAGCATCAATCTGATTCTGGGATCGGAAGTAAAAGTTGAGACTTTATTTAGTGTAGATTCGGCATAAAGAGTCCGTTCCTTTTCCGGCCACTTTTCAAACCGGTTTATCCAAAATGAAGCAACAGCTTCGTTTCTAACATATTTGATCATTTGATCTCTGAATTCTTTATTGGTTAAAAGAGGCTCTATGTCTAGCATTGTGCCTCCTGCTTCAATAAGCGTATAGACTGAGTTTCTTAATATTTCTATTAGTCTTGGAGCTGTTGCGTCTGATATATCCCAAATCTTCATAAAGACTTCAACCAGTTCTAGGGTTTGAGTAAAAGGATCAATGCCCTCGGTTGCTTCTAAAGGATTGAAACCAATAATATATTCAGGATCAGTTAAATCAACTAGGATAACGCTGTCGTAGCTTGGAAGGTAGCCAACAACATCTCTGATTAAATCTCCATGAGGATCAATGACACCGCAACCACGTTTGTGTTCAATATCATTCAATATCCAATTGGCCAACGCCTTGGATTTCCCAACACCAGAAGAACCCAAAACGTAAACATGGGTTGATCTATCTTCCGGTGCAAGATATAGACCATAGAGTTCTTCATCTTCACCATAGGTATAGCCAAGTTTAAGATCGTTATTAAAACTATCCAGATTCTTCACCTCACTAAAGTATGCTTATCATACTATCTGAAGTTGGTGTAATCCAAATCCTATTTAAAATCTTTGATTCTGTAATTTTACCTCTAGTTGCAAATAAGAACATATTTCTCCCACTAGCTTTGTAAGTAATGCTTTGAAGATTCTCAAGTCTTTGCTCACTTGTGGTAACAGTTAAGACTCTGAAACTCTTGAATCCGTACCGTTCAGTATATTTGCCGGTTTTCCAGTATTGTTTGTAAGCAACAATCTTACCTGCAAATCGTTGGTTTGACTCAGTTCCCATGTCCATTTCGAGAAAGAAATAGCTTTTACCTTCCGGTGTCTTGATACCAAAGAAAGCATCCGGTATTACTGTAAGATAATTCCTTTTTCCTGCTGGATCGGGAACTCTGTCATTGAGCTCTTTTGATTCTCTTTTCCAGAAAAGAAGCTCAACATCGTTTCTTTCTTTTATGGCAAGCTCAAGAGCTATTTTAAAATCATTGATAGCCAAAGTATGTTCAAGAAACATGAATCTAACCCGGTTATCTTTCTTCTTCCAAGACAAAGAAGGTTTTTCAATTCCAAACTCCTTGGCTAGTAAATTCGCTCCCCTTGTATCCAAGGCATAGATAGCTTGGCTGTGTCCAAAAGAGACAGGCTGAAAGATTCTCTCTAACAACTTCTGCTGGTAGAGTTTTTTCAATCTCCTATTGCAGGCACTGGTTGAGGAATCGAAAAAAAATATTCTCTCGATCTGTTCCCTTCTTAGGAATCTGTTCTCATAAACAGCCAAGATAATATCTTTGTCTCTCTGGTTAATATAAACCCTTGAAGCATGATTTGCTCTTTTGTTTCTTTTTAATCTTTCACCTTTTTGAATAGGGATTATGTTTGCCATTATCTCTCCTTCTAACTGAATTGATTTATACATTGATAAGGAGTCTCAAGCAGAAAGAATAAGCTCTTGCCAGCTTTTCCCTTCTGCTAATCCTGATGGGCAAGTATCAAGATTGACATCTACCTGCTTGTGGCGTTGAGTTGTCGAGACTCCAAAGAATCAAACTATTTGAATTTCTTATTTTGGTTTTAAAAGAGGAGGAAGGCGGTTTTAGGTCGTCGGCGTAACGCCGACTGCCGGCTTCGAGCCGCCATCACCCGCAGGGTGAAAAGGGAACCCGAAGGGCGAGAAGCAGGCAGTCGGGGTTAGGAGTAGCGTCCGCAGGAAGAGGCTCCAAGCCCGACGACCTGCCTTCCTCCTCTGGCTTTAGTCCTTTTAAACTTGTTGCAACTGATTGCAACAAGTAATACAACATCTTTAAACTGATACAAATTAACAATTTGATCCCTCAAGTTCTTTCTTCTTTCCTACTATCAATTTACTTTCTTCTCTTACTTCTTCCTCTTCCCTCAAGCTCTCTTCTGCTAAATCCAGTAATGCAGAAACAAGTAGCTGTAAGCTATCTTCTTTTTCAATTCTTTCTCTTACATCTTGAGGAAAGAGCTCTAACATAATTGACCTCAAATTAGTTAATTTAAATATTTGAAAAATTTGCTTCATAAAGACCAGTTTAGTAGTAAAACTGTCTTCATAATATCACCCATTGGGTAATATTGCAATATGTTTATCTGTGGATAAAACACTTGACAAGGTCTGATATGCTTTTATAATGAAAGAAGTATATCATAACCTAGCAAGTAATAAGGAGTTTACATGGCAATAGGAGATAAATTAAGACAAGCAAGGCTAGAACGAGGCATTACTCAAGACCAGATCGCTGACAAAATGGGATTAGTTAATAACAGCTATATTAGTCAGGTTGAAAACAACATCAAACATCCTTCATTAGAAAAACTGAACGAATGGGGAGATGTTTTAGGACTTACCCAAGAAGAATTAGAAGATTTAATTCTGGAAGCAAAATTAGAAGAGATAGGAATAGGTGATCCAGTTTTTACCGTGATGTTTAAAGATATTCCTAAGATGTCAGCTGAAGAGAAAAGATCAATTATTAGGGCCTACGAAGCAGTTAGAAAAGCAAGAGAACAAAGAGCAAGAAACAAACCTAAAGAGGAAGAATAAATGAATACAGCAGTCAGAAAAGCCGAAGAGATTTATCAACAATATGGCAATGATGTTTATAATATTGCTGATTCTTTGGGTTTAGAAATATTAGATGTTCCCATGGAAGGTGAAGCCAAAGAGTTCTTCTGGGGTGATGCCATCACTGTCAAGGAAGGACTGGACGAACCATTGAGAAGAGAGTTAATTGCTCATGCTATTTGTCATTACCTTCTTCATGCTGGCAGTCATTATGCCCTTCATTCCAAGAAATATTCATACGGTAATTACCATGAAAAGCAAGCTAACGTATTTGCTGCATTTCTTTTGATGCCGGATGGAGAATTAGAAAAAGCGGGTAGCAATAATCTTTCTGTGCATGATTTAGCTGATAAGCTTAACGTTACGCCGCAATTTGTGAAGTTCAGATTAGGTCTGGCAAAACATTACAATCCCGGCAAGTTTAAGTCTCTATGGGGCGTAAAATGAATTGTCTAATCTACCTTAGAGTTTCAACAGAAGAACAAGCCAAGAAGGGCTTCAACGAAGAGGGCTATTCTATTCCGGCCCAAAGAGAAGCCTGTCTTAAGTATATAAAAGAAAGAGAATGGAATTTTGTAGATGAGTTTGCAGATCGCGGCGCTTCTGCCAAGAGCATTAATCGTCCTCAACTGCAAGAGATGATCGATTACATCAAAGAGAAGAAAAATATTGATGTTGTAGTCGTCCACAAAATAGATAGGCTAGCCAGAAATCTTGAAGATCATGTCGCAATCAAATCAATCCTAAAAAGACTGAAAGTAAGACTTGTTTCAGTTGTCGAGAATATTGAAGATACAGCTTCTGGCAGACTCATAGAGGGTATTCATGCTGTAATGGCTGAATTCTACAGCGCCAATCTTGGAGCCGAAGCAAAGAAGGGTATGCTTCAAAAAGCAAAACAGGGTTGGTGGCCTCAAATGGCGCCAATAGGATATAAGAATGTTACTAAAGTACAAGATGGAAGAGTTATCAAAAGCATTGCCATTGATGAAGAAAGAGCCCACTTTATTAAAAAAGCTTTTGAACTCTATGCCACCGGCGAATACTCAACAAGAACCTTGGTTGATATTCTCAAAGATATGGGACTAAAGACAAAAGCATCAAAGAGATGGCCTGCAAAACATCTCTCACAGTCAAATCTATGCAAAGTTCTCCAATATAAGTTCTATACAGGCAAATTTGACTGGAATGGAGTGGAATTTGTCGGTAAGCATAAACCAATAATATCCCAAGAGCTATTCGATAGAGCGCAAGAAGTAATAAGAATGAATGATGTCTCGGGAATGAGACAACGCAAATACAACCATTATCTAAAAGGGACTTTGTTCTGCGGCGAATGTGGAGCAAGACTGTCAGTTGACCAAGCAAAAAGCCATTTGTACTACTACTGTCTTGGTCATAAGAGTAGAAATGGTTGCAGGCAAAAATACATTGAGGTCGGCAAGGTTGAGAAGCTAATTGAAGACCTCTATCTCCACATACAATTGCCCGAAGATTTTGTTCAGGAGCTTCGCCTGAAGCTTGAGAGTCAGCTGATTGAGCGAAACAAGAAGGGTATTTCAGAACGCCAATACATCACCAAGAAAATCCAACAACTTGAAAATGAAAAAATGAAGATTTTACAAGCGTTCTATGTTAATGCAATAGATATTGACTTATTGAAAAAGGAACAGTCTAGGATATCCAAAGAAACCACTACTTTAGAGAACAAACTGGAAGTCGCAGAGATCAAGAATGAAAGCTGCACAAAAGTGATAGATGCGGCGCTAATGATGGCTTCTAACTGTCATCGTGCCTATGCAAAAGCTAAACCGCAAATAAAAAGAAAGCTCAATAGAGCCTTCTTTAAGAAAATATACATCAAAGATAATGACATCACAAAAAATGAATTTTCCGACCTATTTGATCTTTTTTTTAACCACGGTTCGAAAAAAAGTGTACTGGCTCCCCGGGTAGGACTCGAACCTACAACCTAATGGTTAACAGCCATCCGCTCTACCGATTGAGCTACCGGGGAATGGTTATTAAAAACTCTCTTCCGACGCCAGATTTCAGATATTTTTCTCTATCTCTGGCTTCTTGTCTTGTTGTATAACTTTCTTTGTAAATTAAAGCAAAGAGTCTTCTGTTCTTCGTTGATTTGACATAACCACGTTATGTTCTTTTAACCGATTATCAATATCCTTACTTAACCCGACATAATACCCATTATCTTTTTTGCTGCGAAGCACATAAATCCAATAAATCATCAGCCATTCGCTCCCGCCACTGATAGGTAAACATCGATTGAGCTCCGCCACGGCGGATAAATACCGGGGAATATTTATTTGTCAATCAACAAACCATCAATAAAACTCTAAATTCTCCAAGCTTGCCTGAAAAGAAGTAGCTACATCAAAACACACAAAGAGTATTATACGGAAAGTCGAGAGGGTATTCAAGCAGCTTTCGGCGCTCTTTACGCCAAATTTGGATTATTCCAAATAATCTTTAAGCTTTTGACTTCTACTGGGATGACGAAGTTTACTTAAAGTCTTTGATTCAATCTGACGAATGCGCTCACGGGTAACACCAAAAACCCGTCCTACTTCTTCCAATGTGCGCGGATGCCCATCGATTAAGCCGAATCTCAATTCAATTACCTTGCGCTCACGATCACTTAAAGTATCCAAAACCTCCCGCAATTGCTCCTGAAGCAGGGAGAATGAAGCCGCGTCTACCGGAACCTCGGCATCGCTGTCCTCTATGAAATCACCAAGCTGGCTATCTTCTTCTTCGCCAATAGGCGTTTCCAAAGAAACCGGTTCTTGAGAAATCTTAAGTATTTCTCTTACTCTTGCCGGCGACATATCCATTTCTTTACCGATTTCCTCGGGCGTAGGTTCCCTTCCGAGATCCTGAAGAAGCTGCCGCTGTACTCTTACCAATTTATTTATAGTTTCAACCATATGAACCGGAATCCTAATAGTTCTGGCTTGATCAGCAATAGCACGGGTTATTGCCTGCCTTATCCACCATGTCGCATAAGTTGAGAACTTGTAGCCTTTTCTATAATCAAACTTCTCCACAGCCCTGATCAAACCAAGATTACCTTCCTGTATCAGATCTAGAAACAACATACCCCGTCCAACATATCTCTTGGCAATGCTTACTACAAGACGTAGATTGGCTTCAACTAACTTCCTTTTTGCTCTCATTCCATGCCGTTCTTGCATTTTAAGCCGGCGGTTTTCTTCTCTCGAAAGCTGGCCGTTCTTTTCCAGTTCCGTTGTGGCGATCTCTCCCGCCTCTATCTTCTTGGCCAAGCGTACTTCCTCTTGAGCGGTTAAGAGAGGTACTTTTCCTATTTCCTTTAAGTACATACGCACCGGGTCATTAGTGGGTATTTTTACTGAAAAATCAATGATTTTTTCGGTATCCTCTTCCTTCTCATTCTCATCAAGCTCTGTCTCATCGGTTTCTTCATCGTCTTCATCTTCGACATCAGGAATAACATCGACAATTTCCACACCGTGATCGGCCAGATAGGAGTAAATATTTTCTATCTGTTCACTGCTGAGATCTATTTCCTGCAATACATCATAAATCTCATCGGAAGAAAGCATTCCTTTTTGTTTCCCTTTGGTAACGAGCTTCTTTACCTCCAGGATTTCCAATTCTTTTAAATCCGTTGTCATCCTTCAACACCTTTTTATAGTTTTAACTCCGAAGCTGAAGATCTCTCTTTTCGGCCTCAAGTCCTATTAGCTCTTCGAACAGGGCATCATACTTAACGGGGTCCTCGACCGGATTGAGACGTTCCAACTTTCCCCTTAACATATTTATTTGACGCTGGACATCAAATTCCTTGAGTTTTAGCAAAATATCTTGAAAATACTCCTCTTTATCTTCCGGCATTACAAAATCCAGTGTGAGCCTACTGATTAACTTCTGCTCCTTCTCATCCTTTATTATGTTCAATAAACTATTAACCTCAACCTGTACCTTATCCTTTTCGTACTGCCCTTTTATTCTCTCAAATAATTTCCTATGTTCAGGCACCATAAAATATGCTTCTTCAACAGTAGAAAAAATTCGCTCTGAATACTCAGAGCAATGTAAGATAAGCTTCAGTATCTCTGATTCTGCCTTTCCTTGTGGATCAAGCTTTAATGTGTTAGATGGTTCCTGTTCGTTACGAAAACTCTTATTCCTTCTTTTTTTTGATTTTTTTAACTTATTAAATTCAAGATATAAAGAATCAGACGAAGCACCAAGCTTATCGCCCAGCTTACGTAAATATTCCTGTTGTGCCAGTTCATTCGGGACGCGTAGAATAACCTCTAAGGATTCCGTAGCCGCTTTTATCCGGCCATTAGACGTATTGGTATCATGTTTTTTAATGATACGATCTATACAGAAATCAACCAGAATAACTGCTTTCTTCAGCAGTTCCATAAACTCGCTTTTGCCCTTTTTAACCACAAAATCAGCCGGATCAAAACCAGCTGGCAAAGACAGAACAAATATATCCGTTTTCTCTTCCCCGAGAAGCTCCAAGCCCCGTTCCATCGCTGCTTCACCGGCAGTATCCGCGTCAAAGACCAAGACAATTCTCTCCGCAAACCGAGACAACGCCTTTAGATGATCCGGAGTAAATGCCGTACCGCACGTAGCAACAACATTCTTTATGCCTGCCTGATTAAGAGAAATAACATCAGTATAGCCTTCAACAATAAGTGCTTCTGATTGTTTTACGATTTCTCCTTTGGCCTCATTTAGCCAATATAGAATGGAACTCTTGTGATAAACCGGAGTCTCCGGCGAATTCATATACTTTGGAGCATCCTTGGGAGTATTCGGACCAAAAACCCGCCCCCCGAAAGCCACTGTTCTTCCCTTCAAATCAAAGATCGGGAACATTATCCGGGAGCGAAATCTATCAATAGTGCTACTCTTTTTTCCATCTATAGCGAGCCCGGCGTCCTTAATTTCCTCCGGACTGAAACCTTTCTTGCGAAGATAGTTTATGAGATCATCCCACTGTGAAGATGCTACCCCGAGCTTGAAATTTCTGGCAATATCTCCATCGTAACCTCTGCTCTTCAAATACTCCCTGGCCGTCAAACCTATTTCATTATCAAAAAGTATCCGTTGGTAGTACAACATTGCCTGGTTATTTATTTCATACAATCTTGTTTGCCTGGAATATTTTTTAGTATCAGCCTTTTCATAAGTTATGCGGTATCCGACTCTATCCGCCAGCATTTGAACCGCGTCGGGAAAATCTGCATTCTCTATCCCCATAATGAAATTGAAGACATTTCCTCCCACATCACACCCAAAACAGTGGAACAGCTGTTTAGTAGGATCGACCATAAATGACGGTGTTTTTTCTTTATGGAAAGGACATAAACCCTTGAAAGAACGACCACTTTTTTTTAATGTGATATACTCGGAAATAACCTCGACAATATTATTTCTATCCTGTATCTCATTTATGTCTTCTTCTTTTATGGACCCCAAGAAGACTTCCTCCTTAATCCTACAATTGTAAGCTTTGTAGGTTAATTATTTGATTAAATCCGTAAACTTTGTAATTTCGACAACTAAAAGAAGATACCTTCAATTAAGAGGATAAATTGCAGATGTTATTTACGTAGAGTGTGGTATTGAATTACTTATACTGCAAAGCCTACCCGCTTCTGTAAAGTAGGATTATAGCAGAACTGGCAATATATTCAAGTTATTAATTATAGCGAATATTATTATCGCATGAATAACGGCGCAAATATTACCGCCACTACCGACATTACCTTTATCATAATGTTCATGCTAGGACCGGCAGTATCTTTAAACGGATCGCCAACTGTATCGCCCACAACCGCTGCTTTGTGAGGATCGGAACCTTTGCCGCCCAGATTTCCTGCTTCAATATACTTCTTGGCATTATCCCACGCACCACCGGCATTAGCCATAAATACCGCCATTAGAAATCCGACGACCAGTGCCCCGGCCAGAAAACCGCCAAGTGCCTCGGCACTCCAAAGTCCGATAACTACCGGAGACACAACTGAAAGCAGTGCGGGAACGACCATTTCCTTAAGAGCCGCTTTAGTAGAGATATCAACACATGTAGCATAATCAGCACGTGCGCTTTCTTTTCCTTCTTTGAGACCCGGTATTTCCTTGAACTGGCGTCGCACTTCTTCAATCATCTTATAAGCTGCCCTTCCCACTGCTTTAATGGCAAGGGAAGAGAAAAGGAATGGGAACATGCCTCCAACAAATAATCCTATAAGAGTCTCAACATTTAGAATGTCGATGCTCCGCAAATCAACCTTGGCAGCGTATAGCTTAAAAAGTGCAAGAGCAGTAACAGCAGCGGATGCAATTGCAAATCCTTTGGCGATGGCGGCTGTGGTATTTCCAACGGAATCAAGTGAATCGGTAATTTCCCTCACTCCGGGCTCCTGATGACTCATTTCGGCAATTCCACCGGCATTATCAGCAATAGGACCGTATGCATCAACCGAGACAACAATACCGGTTGTAGCAAGCATGCCAATAGCCGACAATCCAATAGCATAAACGCCTCCTCCTACCATAGCCCAATCGCCGGCCATGTATGACAGAAACATAGCTGTTACTAAAATAACTACCGACCAGGCAGTAGAACGCATACCGTCAGCTAGTCCTGCCAATATGTTTGTAGCAGAGCCTGTTTTGGATGATTCCGCGATTTCCTTAACACCTTTATATCTATCGGATGTATAGATCTCCGAGACTTGCCCGATGGCCAATCCGGCAGCCAGACCCGCAACTATAGCCAGGAAAAAACCAACTGGATTAATTACCTTTGCTTCGCTTCCCAGAACCATGGTAACCAGAAAATAGCAACCGACAGTCGTAAGAATAGCTGCTCCGTATGTCCCAAGACTTAAGGCCTTTCCAGGATGACCACCTGGTTTGCTTCTTACAAAAAAACAAGCAATTGCCGAGCAAATTATTCCTACCGCGGCTATAAGAAGGGGCAAAATAGCGCCGGAAAAGCCGAGAAGCATTGAACCGAGAGCCAACGGAGCAATAATCGAACCGACATAGGATTCAAACAAATCCGCACCCATTCCGGCTACGTCGCCAACATTGTCTCCAACATTATCGGCTATAACAGCCGGGTTTCTCGGATCGTCCTCGGGAATGCCCGCTTCAACCTTGCCCACCAAGTCAGCGCCAACATCAGCAGCCTTGGTGAATATTCCCCCTCCGACGCGGGCAAAAAGAGCAATTGTGGAGGCCCCCAGACCGAAACCGGGGATAATATCCTCATAGACATTGGTAGCAGTTATTTTAAAAGAGCCGAGAGTAAAGACCGCTCCGCTTTTATCGAGACCAAGGGCAAAAAGAAAGACAATAAAACAAATACTCAATCCCAAAAGACCCAGGCCGGCAACTGTGAGGCCCATGACTCCCCCGCCTCTGAAAGCAACCAAAAGCGCTTCCGAAATACCCTTTTTGGCAGCATTGGTTGTCCTGGCATTCGCCCTGGTCGCAATATAAAGGCCTACAAACCCGGCTGTGCCGGAGAGAACTGCGCCCATTAAATATGCAATCCCTGTTAAAGGTTGTTTCAGCCAAACAACTATCAATATTGCCACTATAATAAGAATAAAAGAAACTGTACGATATTCCCGGCTTAGGAATGCCATCGCACCTTCCTGTATCGCCTTTGATATCTCAGCCATTTTTTCTGTTCCAACATCATGCTTCATTACGACAATCGCAAAATAGACTGCCGTGAGCAATCCAACAACCGCAGCAATAGCAGACACAATTACTAGATTCATGCAATATCTCCTTTCAAACCCATGGTGTGGTGACAAAAACAAAAAAATACAGTCTGGTTGAGGATTATAACAAATAACAAACTAAGTTGTCGATACTTTTTATGCCTCCCAGGATTTAGGTAAAAAAAGTGACTCAAAGACCTTTAGGGCATAGCGGTCGGTCATACCGGCAACATAGTCACAGACCTGCATGGGAAGTTCCCCATCGATTCCTTTTTTAAATTCCGGCGGGAGTTCATCCGGATGTTCCAAGAAATGAAAAAATAGCGTTCTTAGAACCCTTTTAGCTTTCTCGTCCTCGGTTTTCGCCGGTGAGTTTATATAGACATTATTCATTAAGAAATCCCTTAAATCATCCATTGCTTTCGAGCATGGCGGGCTCATTCTAATTACATCGCTGTCTATGCTGTTCTCAATCATGTCTTCAACCATAAAATTAATCCTCAGGCTATGGCGCCTCCCCAGTACTTTAAGCGGTTCGGGCGGAAGCTCTTCTTCCGACAATATCCTTGCCCTTACAGCATCGTCGATATCATGATTGATATAAGCTATGCGATCAGCAATCTTTACTATTTGGCCTTCGAGTGTTGCCGGCAGAACATCTCCGGTATGATTCAATATCCCATCCCGTACTTCCCAGGTAAGATTTAAGCCTTTTCCCTCGTATTCCAGCCCTTCCACAACCCGAAGACTCTGCTTGTTATGATCGAAAGTTGTTTTTAAATCGGCATAAAGCTCGGGTTGACCGGCTTTCGCTTTACCCAAACACTCAGATAGAGCATCCTCGCCAACATGGCCGAAAGGAGTATGCCCCAGATCGTGACCCAGAGCTATTGCCTCGGCCAAATCCTCGTTGAGCATTAGTGCCCGGGCGATAGTACGGGAAATCTGGGTGACTTCCAGCGTATGGGTCAAGCGGGTACGATAATGATCGCCTTCAGGAGCTAGAAAAACCTGTGTTTTATGAGATAACCGACGAAACGCTTTGGAGTGGATAATGCGATCCCTGTCCCGTTGAAAACAGGTCCTAACCGAAGAAGGCCTTTCCGGCCTTTCGCGTCCCCTCGTTTTTACGCTTAATTGCGCTCTTGGGGATAGATACTGTTCTTCTTCTGTTTCAATTCTCTCACGAATGTCCATTATTACAATTCAACATATATCGCGGCTTCGCTTCTATTAATCATCCCTGATAGTTAAATTATCGGTAAATCTACCTATTCAGATTTATCGATTATTTAAGTAGCGCGAATCCTGCATCTCCTTAACTATTATTTTATTCTTGAACTTGTTCACAAATTCTTGCGCCCATTACTGCGGCTCTTTTAATCGCGTCTCGATCTTCTTCTGCCGGTTTCTGTCCGCAAACTCCCTGATGCCCGGCATCGTATTCAGCTGAGCCATCCCCAATAATATTCATTCCGTGAATTAACATAATATCGTGCAGCGCTCTTACAGTCGTCTCTTGACCGCCAAATCTGGAAGCACCGACGGCAACCGCTCCTCCGAATTTACCGATTAAGGCCTTATCGGTTCTTATACATCTAGTCTTATCCCAAAAAGCTTTCATTTGAGCCGAGACAGTGCCAAAATAGACCGGGCTTCCCAGAATGATACCATCAGCCTTTTCAAGAAGATCGAACGCTTTCTCAAGTTCTGTCCCATCTATACAGCTCCTATTGCAGGGACTGGAACACGCGTCGCAATAGGGTTTATCCTGATCCTCCAGAGCATCCGAAGCATTTATCATTTTTACCTTTGCTCCATGATTTTTTGCTGCATTAAGAACCTGATTCAGAAGAAAAGCGGTATTCCCTTCCCTGTTCGGGCTTCCATTAATAGCTACGATTAGCACAAATTTGCTCCTTATTTATTTACCTTCCTCGATAACCGCCTGCGCAGCTGCCAGACGGGCTAAGGGCACTCTGTAAGGCGAACAACTTACATAAGAAAGTCCCGCTTTATGACAGAATTTGACCGAATCGGGATCTCCTCCGTGCTCCCCGCAAATTCCCAACTTGATCTTCGAATTTACCTCCCGGCCTAACCGGCAACCCATCTCCACCAATTTACCCACTCCGGAATCAAGGGTCTCAAAGGGATTGCTCTTTAATATCTTGCGCTCCAGATACTTGGGCAAGAACTTTGCTTCAATATCATCCCTACTGAATCCGAAGGTAGTCTGGGTGAGATCGTTGGTTCCGAATGAGAAGAAATCCGCATATCTACCGATTTCATCCGCGGTTACACAAGCACGGGGTAATTCAATCATTGTCCCGATTTTGTAATCAAGATCGATGCCTTTTTCCTGAAGGACATCCTCACAAACAGCATTTGTCTCTTCCCTTAGGAGGCTTAGCTCGGAGGCCAATGAAACCAGGGGTATCATAATTTCAACCCGGGGATCTCCGCCTTCCTTCTTCACTTTACACGCGGCTTCCATAATCGCTCTTACTTGCATCTGGTAGATTTCAGGATAAGTGATGCCCAATCGGCAGCCTCTTAATCCAAGCATCGGATTCGCTTCTACCATCCTCTCAACGTTGGCTATCAATTTTTTCTTCTCCGCTATCTCCTGCTGGCCGGCGCCCTTACATTCCATTTTGGTCAATTCAACCAACAAGTCAGTCAGATTGGGTAAAAACTCGTGAAGAGGCGGGTCTAACAGGCGTATGGTAACCGGTAGTCCGTCCATGGCTCTAAAAATTCCTTCAAAGTCTTCCCGTTGTACCGCAAGAAGCTTTTGCAGAGCCTTGCCGCGCTCAACTTTATTTTCCGCTAAAATCATCTTCTGAACGATGGGGAGTCTATCGCCTAAAAACATATGCTCGGTTCGGCAAAGCCCTATGCCTTCCGCTCCGAATTCTCTCGCTTTTTCCGCATCTTCCGGAGTATCGGCATTGGTCCTTACTCCTAAGCGCCTGAATCCATCCGCCCAGGCAAGTATTTTTTGAAAATCCTCACTCGGAGTAGGAGGAACCAGAGGTACCTCGCCCAGAACAACCCGGCCGGTTGTTCCGTCTATGCTAATTAAGTCTCCTTCTTTTACAGTGACATCATCGACTTTGAATGTTTTGGAAGTAAGATCAATCTTGATCGCATCGGCTCCGCAAACACAGGGTTTTCCCATGCCTCTTGCCACCACCGCGGCGTGGCTGGTCTTTCCACCGTGACTGGTAAGAATACCTTGAGCCTCAATCATTCCGTGCAGATCATCAGGTGTGGTTTCCCAACTTACCAGTATTACTTTCTCGCCTTCCTGACCTTTCTCCTCAGCAGTATCGGCATCTAATACAACATGACCGGTAGCTGCTCCAGGAGATGCATTTAGACCTGTAGTTAATACATCTACATCCGCCTCAGGATCAAATTGAGGATGAAGCAGTTGATCAAGTTGCTCGGGCTCAATGCGGCTTACCGCTTCTTTTTTATCAATTAAACCCTCTTGCTCCATATCAACAGCGATTTTCAAAGCTGCCCTGGCTGTACGTTTGCCCGTCCTGGTCTGAAGCATCCAAAGCTCGTTCTTTTCAATGGTGAACTCGATATCACACATTTCGTGATAGTGATTTTCCAGCTTTTTCATTATGTCCATTAACTGCTTATAGCATTCCGGAAATTTCTGTTCCATATCGGCTATCGGTTCCGTGTTCCTTATGCCGGCAACAACATCTTCACCCTGCGCGTTAACCAGGAAATCTCCATAGGGAACCCTTTCACCGGTAGCGGGATCGCGGGTAAAAGCCACCCCGGTCGCGGATGTTTCTCCTTTATTCCCAAATACCATGGTTTGCACGTTAACAGCGGTTCCTAAATCATCCGGTATTTTATAGAGACGCCGGTAATCCCGGGCACGTTTATTATCCCAGGAACCAAAGACCGCTCTAACTGCTAAATCAAGCTGCTCTCTGGGATTGGTGGGAAAGGTGCGCCCTGTTTCCTTTTGGACGATTGACTTAAAAATCTCTACAACCTCTTTTAAATCCTCCGCACTAAGCTCGGCATCGGTCTTAACTCCCCTTGATTCTCTCATTTCCGTTAATGCTTCCTCAAAACCGTCCTTGTCTGCACCGAGTACGATTTCGCCGAACATTTGGATAAAACGGCGGTATGAATCGTAGGCAAATCTCTCATCTCCGGTCTGTCCGGTTATTCCGACAACACTTTCATCATTTAATCCCAGGTTTAGGACGGTATCCATCATACCGGGCATGGAGAATTTCGCACCTGAACGTACCGAAACCAAGAGGGGATCTTTGGGATCGCCCAATTTCTTGCCGACTTTATTCTCTAAATCAGACAGATACTGCTCGATTTGCCCGGGTAAACCATTCGGATAATCATGCTTTTCAATATAGGCTACGCAAGCCTCGGTTGTGATAACAAAACCTGGGGGAACCGGAAATCCGAGACGGGTCATCTCGCAGAGGTTTGCCCCCTTTCCGCCAAGCAGGGCTTTCATGTCAGCCTTGCCTTCTTTGAATTGATATATGTACTTCTTCCCCGCAGTTTTCGCCTCGCTCATTTCACCACTCCCAATCAATTCTTCCTCAATCTCAACACTTGCCAAAGGTGCACCTTGAAGTTCCGCCTGCTCATCGTCCGACATATCGTCTAAAATGTTTCTCTCGTCATCCATCAATCCGACCTCCTATCGAAAAATAAGACTCCAAAATATGGTTACTCGCTCATTAGTATTATTTATGTGCTGTGAAAGGCACAAAGTCCGGCCTTCCTTTGTTAGAGGGGTTATTAACTTATAAATTACGGGGGAAATAACTTATTATTCTACTTCGATGCTGTTTTTCCTCCCTTATGTGTCAAAGTACAAGGTCAAACTTCTCTAATTTTAATTGTGTTTAGTTGTTTTGATTCCCCGGCATAACCAATTTCGAAAAATCAGCAACCTTTAGATAGCAGTCCACACATTTATTTAAAAGAGCCAGTCTATTCTCTCTGGTCGATTTTTCCTTTGCCATAACCAGAATTTCATCAAAAAACAGATCAACATCCGGACGGAGCAAAGCCAGATTTTTTATAGCCTGGTCGTAGTCCCTTTTTCCGATTTCCTTATTAACCGATTTTACGACTTTTTCCATTACTTCAAAGAGTTTTTTCTCCTCTTTTTCCTTGAGGAGATTCTTTTTCACACAATCTCCAAGTTCCGGCTTAGCTAAATTGCTACACCTGGTAAAAGCAATTATAACATCCTCCATCTCAATCGTATCCCGTAAGGATGTAACAGCGTTTATTCTATTCCTTAGATCCGCGGGGTTGCTTATACCAAGGGCAAGGACTGCATCTATCACATCATACTTAAATCCTTCATTGAGAAATTGCGCCCTCAGTCGGCTTCTAAAGAAACGGCCCAAGTCAGCGTAGATGATTAATCCAAGCTTTGGTGCTTTATACATATCAATCGAGCGCATTAGAATATAACCCAGATCAAGATCAAAATCATTCTCCAGGAAAATGCTTATAATCCCCTGGGCTTGACGCCGCAGAGCATAAGGATCTTCCGAACCGGTGGGTAAAAATCCTATCGAAAAACAGCCTACGATTGAATCTACTTTATCGGCAATACTTAGGATCTTACCTTCAAGCGTACCGGGCAAAGCGTCACCGGCATAACGGGGTAAATAATGCTCAAATATTGCTGCAGCTGTCGCCTTGTTTTCTCCCGATAGCAACGCGTACTCCCGGCCCATAACTCCCTGGAGAGTCGGAAATTCAACAACCATTTCCGTGACTAAATCAGCTTTACAGAGATAGGCAGCACGTTTTACGTTCTTTATTACATCTTCTTTGCACTGTAACTCCTTGGCAATATAGGCGGCAAGTTTTTCAATCCGCTTTGTTTTATCAAATACTGTTCCCAGCTCCTCCTGGAAAACAACGCCCTTTAGTTTTTCCACTTTATCTTTTAGCGGTTTCTTCTGATCTTCTTCGAAAAAGAATTTGGCATCCGCCAGGCGGGCCCGCAAAACCCTCTCATGCCCCCGGCAAATTATGTCATCGCTTTTAGGATCGCCATTATGAACGACGATAAAGAACGGGAGAAGAGTTCCTTTGTTGTTCTCAACCGGAAAATAGCGCTGATGAGATTCCATTGAAGTTATCAGAACGTCTCTAGGCAACTTGACATATTCTTTGGAGAAACTGCCTGAAATTACATGGGGATATTCTGCTAATTGAACTACTTCATCAAATGTGTTGAAATGAATAACCACATTTCCGCCAACCTTCTTTGCCGCTTCCTGCGCTTTTTTTTCAATATACTGAGCCCTTTCGGTTTCATCCACCAAAACCTTGCCTTTCTTCATGGCTGACAGATAGTCATTGCTGATCTCTACCTTAATGGGATTATCAGCTAGAAACCGGTGGCCCCAAGTAAGGTTGTCCGATTTCAATCCGGAAAAATCAAATTTGATTTTCGTATCGCCAAAAAGAGCGAGAAGCCATCTTGCCGGCCTAACAAACTGAGTATCACTTTCATCCCAGCGCATCGCTTTGGGGAAAGTTATTGAGGACGCTATTTGTCTGAGTATTTCCGGAAGTACCTTGGCAACGGAGAGACCTTTTTCTTTCTTTACGGCAAAAACATATTCACCCTGGGCTACTTGTTTAACCACCAGAGTATCGACGTCCACACCCTGTCCGCGGGCAAAACCGATAGCTGCCGCTGCCGGTTTGCCGTCATCCGAATAGGCTGCTTTTTTAGCCGGCCCCTTTACTTCCTTAACCAGATCATCCTGTTTCTCCGAAAGAGCCGAGACCAACAACACCAAGCGCCTCGGAGTACCCATTGTCCTGATTTCCTTATAGGAAAAACGGTTTTCTTCCAACAGCTTCTCTGCGTTTTCTCCGAGCTGCTTTATGCCTGAATAAACAGCTGCTGAAGGCATTTCTTCTGTTCCGATTTCAAAAACCAAATCTTTTGCCAAATCCCACCTCATTAATATATTCTGTTATCCAGAATTTAGTAATACATTCTTTACTCTAGCTTAGCTCATATCCGTTTTAATCAACTGCAAAATGTAAAAGTCAAAATGTAAAATTTAAGAACAGCATCATTAAACAAAGTTTCCAGACCAAATCATTTTGCACTTTCAAATTTGAAATTTGCATTCAATTATTTATTCTTTTTAAAAGAGGAAATCCCATTTCTTCCCTTTGCTGATAATACGCTCCCGCGACCGCCCGGGCTAAGCTTCTTACTCTGGCAATAAACCTGGTGCGCTCGGTTACACTTATTGCTCCCCTGGCATCCAGTAGATTAAATACGTGCGAGCATTTCAGAACGTAATCATAGGCCGGCAGTAAAAGACCCCCTTTTATTGTCTCTTTTGATTCCTTTTCAAAATCATTAAAAAGCTGAAACAGCATTTTCACATCCGCGTTTTCAAAATTATATTTCGACCACTCAACCTCGCTTTGGTGATGCACGTCGCCGTAAGTAACACCATCGACCCACTCCAGATCAAACACGTTTTCTTTTTCCTGAATGTACATGGCGATTCTTTCCAAACCATAGGTTAATTCAGCTGATATGGGCTTAAGATCAAATCCGCCCACCTGTTGAAAATAGGTAAACTGGGTTATTTCCATACCGTCAAGCCATACTTCCCAACCCAATCCCCAGGCACCCAGAGTCGGGGATTCCCAATCGTCCTCCACAAACCGGATATCATGTTTTTTGGGATCAATGCCCAACTCTTCCAGGCTTTTTAAATAAATATCCTGGACATCGTCAGGAGAAGGTTTCAATATCACTTGAAATTGGTAATAGTGCTGAAGACGGTTCGGATTATCTCCGTATCTGCCGTCAGTCGGCCTTCTGGATGGCTCCACATAGGCAACTTTCCAGGGCTCAGGACCCAAAACCCTTAAAAAAGTATGGGGATTGAAAGTGCCCGCCCCTACTTCGATATCATATGGCTGTCCTATAACACACCCGTAATCTGCCCAGTATTTCTGTAGAGCTAAAATAATTTCCTGAAAGTTCACTTTACTCCTTTTTTAACTACCTTAATAAGGTAATCGCTTACCTATGAACCATTATCTTAGAATGAAATTATATATACAAAAACCTCCCATCCTAAATGCAGTATGTTTTGCACTCAGGGACGAGAGGCCTACGTTTCCAACCGTAGAGATTTTCCCGCGGTTCCACCCTGATTCCCTTCGACTCGCTTTGCTCGCCCAGGGCAAGCCTTCTTGCTCATTCTTACAAAAAGGACCTCGCTCTAAACAAGACAGCAACCAGCAAAAGGGCTCTTATTTAACAGGTGAGCTCAGTTCCATAGAATCAGACAGCTATTGGCAATTAATAACTTAAAATTTGCCTAAATTACTACGAGTGCATCACGCTCTTACAGCAACCATAACCACCCTACATACCCTGTGCCCGATCCGGATTTCCGCTCAAAGCTTGGGAGCGCCTTCGCCAAGTTTCGTATGCCGGATTTTCACCACACGCCGGCTCTCTTAAATACTTACCTTTAGCTACTACTCTCCGTCATCGCTTCTTTGGTTATTTGTTTGTAGACATAATACGCAAATACCGCTACTATTGTCAAAATAGCCAGGGCAATTGCTCCCTGGAGACCGTACTGTTTGTACTCGAATAAGATAATTTTTCTACCCAAAGCAATGAAGGCGGTTTCAGCCACAATTACCCAAACATTTTGTCTGGTAAGATATCCGAAAGTAAGCCTTACTAATTCAATTACAATAAATAAAGTCAAGACCACATCAAGAAAGTGATGAATCTCGGCTGAATTCAAAAAAAGACTGGTACGCATGTCCCCTGCAAGCTCGGTTATCAAATAACCTAAACCTAAGAAAATTATTATTACCATAAAAACAGCTATGGCAAGCTCGGCAAGTTCAATCAATGAGGTTAGTGTTCCAATCGAATTGTCTATCCATCTCTTCTCACTACAAGGCTTTTCTTTCATTTTAAACCCCCCAAAATTCAAATAAACTGCCAAGTGAGATTACTGTGTACCTTGCTAAATGCTATAGAGCGGGGCTTCCCGGCGCTTGTATATCCTGTACCCAGTTCAAATCGGCCTGACTATCCCCGGTCTTATTTAGATATTCACTGCTTTTAAGCCTTGCATGCAGATAATATTTAACATAGTGTTGGATCAGTGAAAGTATTTCCTTTTCAACCCTCTTCGACACTTCAAGATTGGCTATCTCTCCAATGTCCCTTTTTGAAATCTCACTCAATACCTCTAGTGTCATCCTGGAAATAGAAAGAGCGTCAATATCGGAAAGACCGCATTTATCACAAAGCAGACCGCCCCATTCACAACTGAATATTATTTGCTTTTTGAAAGAGCTTTTGGGTTCGGAACATATAACACAATGAGATAGGTGGGGACGAAATCCGGCAATTGACATCAGTTTAAGATCAAACGCGGTTAGAAGAAGAGGGATATTCTTTTCAGCGGAAGCCAGAGCTTGAAGTGAAGAAGTAACCAGTTCAAATACCTTGTCATCTCTTTCTTCCTGAGGAGATATTTTTTCCAGGAGGTCCAGCATGGCTGAACCGTATACAACCTTATCAAAATCTTCCCTGATTTCCCTGAAGGACGAGATAAGTTCTACTTGAGTAACAATATCGAGGTTTCGACCATCGTAAAGCAATAAATCAACATGACTAAAAGGTTCCAGTCTCGCCCCGAATTTGCTTTTTGTCTTCCTTACCCCCTTTGCTACCGCGCTTATCTTCCCCCGCTCGCTGGAAAAAATGGTGATTATCTTGTCAGCTTCCCCTAGTTTAATGGACTTAAGAACAATGCCTTCCGTCTTATAATTTGCCATATATGGCTCCTCCTTTAGTAGCATTCCTCTTCATTCGGGGGAAATCTTTAACAAAAAACGGTCTTAAGGCTAATCCCGTTTTTGTCGGATTAGCCTTTCACTTTCTGCTTCTTGGTCGCCAAGAATTCCGTCACTATTTCAACACCAGCGCTGGTTCCAATCCGGGACGCACCCGCATCCAGTAGTGTTATTGTTTGCTCCAGATTTCGGATTCCTCCGGAGGCCTTAACTCCCACACCGGGACCAACGGATTCTCTGAGAAGTCTTACATCATAGGGCATAGCTCCCGATGGTCCGAATCCGGTTGATGTTTTTACAAAATCCGCTCCCGACTCTTCCGCCAATCTACAAGCGGTCTTCTTTTCAGCATCATTCAGGTAACAAGTCTCAATTATAAATTTAACCAGGATTGTGCCGGCGCTTTCTTCAACCTCTTTTCTCCTTACCAGCTCGACAATGCTGCGAAGCTCGCGCGCAACTACGTCAATCTGACCCGATTTAAGCGCGCCTATGTTGATAACCGTGTCAACTTCGCGAGCGCCTTTTTCAAGAGCGTCTTCCACTTCAAGTCTCTTGATGGAGGTAGTGTTTGCCCCAAAAGGAAAACCGATAGCAACGCCGGGCTTTACCGATGAACCATGTAATATTTTACTTACAATAGAAACATAGCAGGGATTAACAAATACAGCGGCAAAATTGTAATCCAGAGCCTTTTGGCAGAACTTGGTAACATCATCCACTGTGGCATCAGGCCGCAGTAGTGCAAAATCAATGCTTTTTGCCAGTTCATCTGAAGTCATTAAGATTCCTCCTAGATTAAGTCGCGACTTTTTAGTTCTTATTTGCAAAGTATATCAGAATAGTAGAGCTACCGCCTGAGAAATGCAAGCTTTGAAACAACTGCATTTTTCTTATTGGTTATAGCCGAACTGCTGAAATGTCCTTTCGTCTCTGCGCCAATTCTTTTTTACTTTCACATATAACTGCAGATTAATTTGATTCCCCAGAAGTTTTTCAATATCAAACCGGGCTTGCTGCCCTACTTTCTTCAACATAGTACCGCCTTTCCCGATAAGAATACCTTTTTGCGAATCGCGTTCGACATAGATCGTGGCAAAAACATCGGTTAAGTCTTTGTTTGGCCGCGCTTCTATTTCATTGATCTCAACGGCTACACTATAAGGAACTTCCTCGGAGGTTAAGTTTAAGACTTTTTCCCTAATGAACTCACTTATAATCAATGCTTCCGGCTGATCGGTTACCATATCGTCCGAATAATACTTCGGCCCGGCCGGCATATAAGTGCAAACCGAATCCAGGAGTTCGATAATATTCTCTTTTGTTTTAGCTGATAGAGGAATAATATGTGTAAACCTACCCCGTTCTTTAGCTGCTTCAATCTGGCTTTTCAACTTGTTCTTGCCGATCTTGTCTATCTTGTTCAATACCAGAATTACCGGCGTATTGATTTTCTTGAGCTGATTGGCGATGTAAGCATCCCCTCTGCCGATTATTTCCGAGGCATCCGCAACAAAAACAATGGCATCAACTTCTCTAAAAGTGGACTCAACCGCTTGATTAAGGTATTTACCCAGGGGATCTTTGGGTTTATGAAAACCCGGTGTATCGATAAAGATGATTTGAGCGTTTTTCCGGTTGACAATACACCGAATTTTGTTCCGGGTCGTCTGCGGTTTATCCGAAGTTATGGCAATTTTCTCATCAACAAAACTATTTATCAACGTGGATTTCCCAACGTTGGGACGGCCTATTATGCCAACAAATCCTGATTTGAACTCATCTTTATTATTCATCTAAACCCCGTAGGTGCAGTTCCAAAACCAGTCTGTCTTCTCCGGCTCCGTATGCGTCTTTCCAAAAACCGACTTCCTCAAATCCCAATTGTTTATACAAACCAAGAGCGGCTTCATTTTCGGATGATGTGGTCAATCTGACTGTTTTTAACTGTCCTGGCAGTCTATTCAGAATCTCTTTCATAAAATATTTGCCTCTGCCTTTTTGTTTTTCTTCTTCGCTGATAGAAAAACCCACCAAAAAGGCGCATTTCGGATCAGACCAATCTTTCATGAACTCGGCGCTTCCGATTACTTTATTGTCCTTTTTCAGGATAAAAACTCTGCCGCATCGTATCATAAGCGGCAGAGTCCCCTTATCCAATCCGAGATCGCCAAAAGCTTCCTTTTGCAGTTCGATTAATTCATTCAGGAGAGAAAGATCATAATCCTTTAACTCAACAACGCTAAAATTCATCTAAATTCCTTTTTGCCTTATCTAAGCAAGCGAATTTGGGCCTAAGTTCACTGCGGCCAAATAGACTCTACTTTAAATCAGCTTCTTCGTACTACCAAGCGCAAAAGCATCGGGGAGCAAGTCTCTAATCTTCTTTTCGACAATTTCTCCTTTTGAGCTAGCCATGATGACCAGTAAATCAGGATTAAATTCAAATAGTATCTGACGACAAGAGCCGCAGGGACTAGCCGGTTTTATCGCATCAGAGAAAACAACTATCTTTTCGAAATCATCGATCCCCTCAGATATAGCTTTGATAATCGCTACTTTCTCCGCGCATATTGCGTCACCATAGGAAACATTTTCAACATTGCAGCCGGTAAAGACCTTACCTCTTTTGGTAAAAAGCGCTGATCCCACTTTAAATCCCGAATATGGCGCGTGAGCGTTTTTTTGCGCCTCAGCCGCTATTTTTATTAAATCCGCCGTTTTCAATTTACTTCCTTTTCCTCTTTCTCTTCCCCGTCAGACTGACTGTTAACCGTCTTCTTGGTAATTAATATTTTCGAGATCCGCCTGCCTAACAGCTTCTCCACAGTAAAAACCAGCCCATTATACTCAACCTTTTCCCCGGCTGTCGGAATTTTGCCGATCAGGTTATAGACAAAACCGCCGATAGTCTCATACTCATAATCTTCGGGCAGATTGATTTCCAGGATCTCATTTATTTTGTCAAGATTAGCTCGGGCGTCAACTCTAGTGTTATTTTCGTCAATCTCCTCGATTAGAACCTCTTCCAAATCATATTCGTCAAATATTTCTCCTACAATTTCTTCCAGAAGATCCTCGATTGTCACCAAACCGGCTGTTCCCCCATATTCATCAAGGACAATTGCCATATGCTGTCTCTTCTTCTGTAATTCCCGTAACAGTTCATTCACCTTTTTAGTTTCTGGAATATAATAGGCAGGCCGCATTATCTTCTTTACGGAGACATCCATTTTCTCTTTAATATTATCTAATTTAAGCAGGTCCTTTGCATATACAATACCGATGATATTATCAACATTCTCTTGAAAAACCGGTATTCTGGAAAATCCTTCCTTGGTAGCAATAGCCAATACGTCTTTCGCTAGAGCTGTGTCCTCCACACACTCCATATCCATCCTGGGTACCATCACTTCTTTTACAATCGTATCCCCGAATTCAAATATGGAATGGATCATCTCCTTTTCTTCTTCCTCGATTACTCCCTCTTCCTCCCCGACTGTTACCATTGTCTTAAGTTCCTCTTCGGTTAGGAATGGTCCTTCCCTGCTCGTCTTCCCGCCGAATAGCTTTATAAACAAGTTTGCTACAAAGACAAAAATACGGGCAATTGGAAAAAGGACTGCAACCAGAACGGTAATCGGCTTGGCAATCAACAGAGAAACCTTCTCGGCATTTTGAGCAGCATATGTCTTGGGTGTAATCTCTCCATACACCAGGACCAGAAAAGTCACTACACCGGTGGAGATGCCCGCCGCGTAACCGGCAGATAAAGATAGATTTAAATAATCGAAATACTGGACTACCAAAGCTGTTGCCAGGGAAGCAGCTCCAATATTTACCATATTGTTCAGGATAAGAATCGACGCCAGAAACCTACTTGGATGTGCAAGCAAGTTATCGAGGGCCTTCGCATGCTTCATTTTCTCTTCAACCATATGCTTAACTCTTATATGGCTGACAGAAGTAAGAGCTGTCTCCGCGGCTGACGAAAATGCCGAGAAAAAAAGTAAAACAAAGAAACCGATAAGTGATAGTAAGCTAACCGGTGCCAATGTATTTCCTCCTAGGTTTTAAATTAGACAAAACAAACTCCATATCCTTTATCTTTCGACTTTACATTTTCCATTTTAAATTTTATTTAATCTTTACCTTCCAGTTTAGGTTTTCATTTTTCATTTTGCACTTTACAATTTGAATTTACTTCTCACTCATCCCTTCCCTCTTATTTTCATCTATCCCCACATATAAAAAAGCTGAAAAACCAGAACAGTCGTAAATGTACCCAATAGAGCGCCGGATAATACTTCAACAAACGAATGGATCCCCGATTCCACCCTACTGTGCGAAGTTATAATCGCACCCAGTACTGCCAGCGTAGTCACAGTCGAGCTCTTGGAAAGCAATCCGATAGCCACGGCAACAGAAAAAGCCAGGGCGCTGTGCCCGCTAGGCCATCCTCCCCTTAAGAAATTTTTTTGTCCCAACCAAGCTTTACTGGCAATCACTACCAATATTACTAAAATCAAGCCAATTATTGTTAGATGAATCGGTGATTTTCTTAGAGTTTCCAAAATTTGCAGGCTAAAGGGATTTATCTTATTAAAAAAGATCAAATAGCCAACCAGAATCGCATTAAAACTAGCTACGAGCACACCGGCAGCAGCAACATCCTTGGCTAACCGGGCCAAAGGATCAAAAGCTGTCGTAACCACATCAATAGCCGATTCAATAGCCGTGTTAAGAAGTTCCGCCACTATGACCAGCGCGATGGCAAATAGAATTATAATTAATTCCATTCGGGAAACGCCAAGCAGGACACTTATAACCAGGACAAACACCGCCAGAGTAAAATGGATCCGCATATTCCTCTGGGTTCTCAACACATATATAATTCCGGCAATCGCATCATTAAAACTCTGAATTAACGATCTGTTTTCCCTCATTGAACTCTCTTCTCCCGGATAAGTCTATTAAGGATCTCTTCTTCCCTTTTTTGCATCCCTTCTTGTTCTTCCGATTCCTCATGGTCAAAACCAATCAGATGAAGAATGCCATGAATTAATAGTATAGCCATTTCCTTTTCAAAAGAATGTTCGTATTTGACTGCCTGAGCTTTAGCAACCTGTGGCGATATGACCACGTCACCAAGCAAACAAGGACCGTCAAATTCGTCCTGCGATTGAGGGAAAGACAGAACATCCGTGGGTGTATTGATACCTCTGTACTTAGCATTCAGGTCCTGGATTTCTCTCTCGCCAACCAAAACAACACTTAATTCGGCCTCAGTTCCGACTTTTTCAAAACCAAGGATAGTTTCAGCCAGCTCTTGAAAGAAACCCACATTTAGGGCAATTCCAGAGTTATTACTTATTATTACTTCCATGCGCGGGCATACCCCTCTTAAACGGCACCACATCCCCTTCGGGATACTCAATCCGGGAGTGGTAGATAGTAGTCAAACCCTGGACAAAGCTCTTAGTGATTTTTTCCAAATCCCTTAAAGTGAGAAGGCTCTCATCTAATTGGCCGTCTTCCAATTTCTCTCTGACAATTTTCTTTATTAGCTGCTCGAGCCGATTGGGAGAAGGTTTAGTAACAGTTCGCGCAGCCGCTTCCGCAGAATCGGCCAGCATCACTAAAGCCGCTTCTTTACTGTGCGGTTTCTTTCCGGAGTAACGGAACCTTGATTCGGATACCTCTTCTTTTGCTCTTATTTCCCTGGCACGATGAAAGAAATATGCCACCACGCTGGTACCATGATGTTCCCCGATTATATCGATAATCTCAGTAGGCAATTTGTTCTTTTTAGCGATCTCCACTCCCTCTTTTACATGAGCCGTTATAATCAAATAGCTTAAATTGGGATTAGTATTATCATGGGGATTTTCGCACCCCAGCTGGTTTTCCACGAAGAAGAAAGGCCGTTTGATTTTGCCGATATCATGGTAATAGCAACCCACCCTGGTAAGTATAGGATTTGCCCCTACTTTTTCCGCTGCCGCTTCAGCAAGATTTGCCGTAAGTATACTGTGATTATAAGTCCCCGGTGCTTTCATCATAAGCTCTTTTAGAAGAGGCTGAGAGGGATCAGATAATTCCAGCAAGCGTATATCGGTAGTAATATCGAAGGCTAACTCGATGAGAGGAAGAATACCAATGGTTAAAATGGCTGATGACAGGCCGCTCACCAATCCCCAGCCACTGTTCAGAAAAACGTCTTTGATACCCATGCCTGCCACCAGGCTTACCGAAAAAGCCAGATAGGCCATCCCCAGACCTACGGTTATGCCGGCTTTGGTAAGATCGGTGCGCCTGGAAATCCTCGACACCAGATATATTGCCAACAAGCCGCTCAAAACACCAACTGTAATATACTGCGTACTGTTCTCGGCGATAACTCCGGTTAACAGACTGCTTATTACAACCATGACAATAGCCATTTTGTCATTGAATAAAATCGCGGTAAGCATGGCTACCGCGGCTATGGGAACAACAAAAGACGGTATCCCGAATGAAGTTATGACCTTGGCAACAAATGTAACCGTAACCAGCAGCAGCGTTAGAAGTAGAAGCATCTGCATCTGTGAAAAAATAGCTTTCTGGTATTTATACAAATAGATAGCGGAAATAACTAGAATACCAAAAACTAGAAGCAATACACCAAGTATCTTGGGAATGTTAAACCGTCCGGAAAGAAGGCCGAGTTCTTTGAGTATCTTTACATGCTCGGCGGTTATTATCTCGCCCTCACGTACTACAATTTCGCCTTTCATCTTTTTAACCACATAAGGCGGTACTTTCGCTGCAGCTTCACTTTGAAGTTGTTTGGTAGCTGAGGCATCATAGGTATAATTCGGTTCCAGATAACTTGTTCCCACCTGGGTTATCAAATCTATCTCTGCTTGATCGTAAGGAAGACCGGAAGCTATAGAGGTAAATTCCCCTTTCTTGGTCTCCAGGTCTTTCTTGACAATCCTGTCTCTCATTAACTGGCTGGTTATCTCAACAGTCTTCGCCTCAAATGTGGTAATTTCTTCATTGGATAAAGAAAGAGCTGTCTTTAAAACCGCCTCCGGCAGGACTTTGCCGAATTTCTTCTTTGCCATATCCAGCTGAGCTTCAGGCGTCAAAGCCTGATTTGCCTTTATTTCTCTGATCGAGTTGTAAAACCCACGGATATTCTTTTCTGCCCTGGTCGTGGTAATAGGATCGTATTTATATACCGGCTCAACATTTTCCGATGCTTCTTCCCTTAGTTTCTCGGTCATATCATTATCAATGAACTCTATATTATGAGTAGCTTTGATTGTTTGCTTGCTTGGGCTCCCGATCTCAATACCACTCAGGCGGCTGGGAAAGAGATTTATTAATAGAATTCCGGATAGAATAAGAAAAGTAGAAAACCCTAGAAGCATCCGCTTAGAATTCGGATTTGACCACTTAAAGTTATCTTTTATGATTACTGCGGTTTCTTTTATCTTTAGCTCCATTTGCTGCCTATTCTCTTCTTATCTAATAAAAGGATTTCCGAATCCCTGAGTATGATTCCACATTTAACGCCTTTTGTCATCATATTTCTTATATGCTTCGACAATTCTCTGTACAATCTTATGCCTTACTACATCTCTGGCAGTCAAATGTAAAAAACTAATTCCTTCTATGCTCTTTAAGATCTTTTCAATAACGACAAGACCTGAGCTCTGACCGGTAGGTAAATCAATCTGGGTCACATCTCCGGTGACAACCACCTTCGATCCAAATCCCAAACGGGTCAAAAACATCTTCATCTGCTCGGGGGACGTATTCTGAGCCTCATCCAGAATTATAAAGGAATCGTTTAATGTTCGACCGCGCATATACGCCAGCGGGGCTACCTCGATTGTCCCTTGATCCATCAGTTTCTGGAAATACTCCGCCTCCATCATGTCGTACAAAGCATCATATAACGGACGGAGATACGGGTCCACTTTTTCAAACAGATCTCCAGGCAAGAAACCCAGTTTCTCTCCCGCTTCTACTGCCGGCCTGGTAAGAATAATTCTCCCAACCGCACGGTTTTTAAGAGCCTGAACAGCCATGGCCATACCTAAATAGGTTTTGCCTGTACCGGCGGGACCGATAACAAAAGTGATTGTGTTGTTTCGGATGGCGTCGACATACTTTTTCTGCCCAAGGGTTCTGGGACGAATTACTTTTCCTCTGTGAACCAGGATTGTATCGGTAAAAACCTGGGTGGGGGTAATTTCAGCTTCACTCCGAACCAGCTCGACTGTATGCTCAACACTTTGGCGGGTTAAAGCTTGGCCCGATTCAAGTAAATTGATAAGTTCTTTAAAGATAATGACAGCAGTCTCAACTTCCCGCTCATCACCTGAGATAACAATCTCGTTTCCTCTGACCAAAATATCGCAATCCAGTGGTTCTTCCACTATTTTCAATAACTCATCCCGGTGACCTAGTAGATCGACCATTGACTGGTCGCCAGAAACATCTAAAACCACCTGTTTTTCTCTCAATCTTTTTAATTGAGAGACCTTTTTCGGTTTATCCACCAATAATCTCACTCTCTTCTGCCGGATGTTAAAACCATCCTACATAATTATAGCACTTTGAGCGTTTATCATGCATTTTGTCAAGTTTTCGCATCTTCCGATACGCCAAATAACAATACAAAAATTTAACCGTAACTTATTCCCGGCTGGCAAGAATTGACTGCACCATTTGATTGACTTGCTTGCCGTCAGCTCTACCTTTTACCTTTGGCATTACCAACTTCATGACCTGACCCATTTCCCGCATACTGGAAGCACCCGATTCTTCAATTGCCTGCTCGACAATATTCTTTAATTCTTCCTCGGACAACTGCTCGGGTAAATATACCCTTAATACTTCCGCGTCAAATTTCTCCTTTTCGGCTTTTTCGCTCTGACCTGCTTTTTCATATTCCAATGCTGCTTCTTCCCACTTTTTTACCTGCTTGGCAATTATTTGGATTACTTCATCCTCTTCGAGCTTTTCCTGCTTCTTTATCTCGACATTATGCAGCTCGGAGAGTAGCATGCGCAGAGCTGAAAGCTTCTGCCTGTCTTTTTCCTTAAGCGCTTTATTGGCATCATCTTGTATTTTTTCTTTTAAACCCATTCAACCGTCCTCCCACTTAATTATCTTGTATCTTGTATCCTGTATCTTGCATCCTGCTCCGGCCCTTACTTTTCCCTTCTCTCTTCTCACTTCTCCCTGCCCTGCACACAGGCTTTCCACTTCTCCCTCTTCCCTTCTCACTCAACTAACATCGGTCCCAGCTTCTTGCCAGCGAACAAATGCATGTGGAAATGATCAACTTCCTGACCCGCGTCTGATCCCACATTTATCAGTAATCTAAATCCGCTGTCCGAAACTCCCTCCTGTTTGGCAATCTCTTTGGCCGCAAGTATCATATCGGGCATTGCCCTAACATCTTGATACTCCAGATCATCCTTCGGATCGATATGATTATTGGGAATTATAAGGATATGAATCGGAGCCCTCGGATTAATATCGCGAAAGGCGGTTACTTTATCGTTTTTGTACACAATCTGACCTGGAATCTCACCTTCGATAATCTTACAAAAAATACAATCATCCATCTTATATCCACACTCCTTCTCCGGAATCTATATTAATCTATTATGAATGATTCTAGCTTGTTCTAGACAATCCTCCCATATAAATTAAGCTGGTCAATTCTCTCAACCATCACCTCAACCAACTTCCCCCTTAACTTTTCCTCTCCCTCAAAACTGACGCGAACATAGTTATCGGACAATCCGGTCAACGATTTACTTGCCAGAGCCCTTTCCACCAGTACTTCCATTCTTTTTCCAACACAGGATCGTAGGTAATTCCCGGAAAGCTTTCTTCCCATATCCAGCAGTTTCTTGGAACGTTGCTCCTTCAATTCAGGTTTAATTTTATCATCCAATTTGGAAGCTCTAACGCCCTCCCGATCGGAGTATTTAAAAACGTGTACTTTCCTATATCCAATTTCTTCCATCATCTGCCTGGTTTTTTCAAATTGTTCCTCTGTCTCTCCCGGAAAACCTACCATGGCGTCAGTAGTAATAGCAATGTCGGGAATTGCCGCGATAACTTCTTTAACAGTATTTAGATAATCTTCAGCAGTATAGTTCCGGTTCATATCCCTTAATATCCGGTCATCACCGCTTTGAAGGGGTATGTGGAGATGACGACAGAACACAGGGGATGAAGAAAGGATGGTTAAAATATCCTGATTAATATCGTTAACTTCAATGGAACTAAGTCTAATTCGTGCCAGTTCCGGAACATCTTTTAAGCGCTTAAGCAGATTAGCAAGGCTGACATTTGCCTCTAGGTCCCGGCCGTATTTCCCTAGATTAATCCCGGTTAATACAATCTCTCTGGTGCCATTTTTAACTAAATCAGATGTCTCTGTAACAATATCGTCAACTTCTCTGCTTCTGGGTTTCCCGCGGACGTACGGAACAATACAGTAACTGCAAAAATTGTCGCACCCGTCTTCTATTTTTACCAGCGCGCGGGTATGGAAATGCTGGCCGCACGGCTGAGGACTCTGTGCCGGATTATCAATATGAAGTTGCCCGGATACAATTCCGCCTATTCTTTCTTTCCCCGCATTACCAATAACAAGATCGACACCGGCAATATCGGCTAGTTCTTGTTTAGCCCTTTCCGCATAGCAGCCGGTTGCGATAATATACGCTTCTGGATTCTTACGCACTGCTTTTGATATCCACTGCCTTGATTTATGATCGCTTGTTCCGGTAACCGTGCAAGTATTCACAATATATACATCAGCCCGGTCGGAAAAATCTACCAGCTTTAGTCCTCTTTTTAAAAGGTCGCTCACAATTGCTTCGGTTTCATATTGGTTTACTTTGCATCCCAGGGTATGAATGGCAAAACTATACACGTCTATCACCAAATCGTTCCAATTCATAGAGAATAATCCCCAAGGCAACCACGCTCGCGGTCTCCGTACGAAGTATTTGTCTTCCCAGCGAAAAGCAATTTGCTCCCTGTTCTTCTAAGTCATTAATCTCCTCCGGTGAAAATCCGCCTTCAGGACCTATCATCACAGCATAGCTTCTATCTTTATTATCCTGGCATTCCTGCATCCATTCACCGATACAAAGAGCTTCTTTTGACAGCAGCTTATCTGTTTCTTCCCAAAACACAATAACCTGGTCAAAAGAAGGAATCATCTTCAGCATTTCGTCCCATTTGGTGATAGGCAATATCTCCGTAATTGTTGTTCGCTGTGACTGTTCTGCTGCTTCTCTGGCTATCTTTTGCCATCTTTGCTGTTTTTTCGCCTTCTTCTCTTTATCCAATTTGACAACTGTCCGGGTGGTAATCATGGGAACAATGGAGTTTGCTCCCAATTCTGTTGCCTGCCTAACTATCATATCCATCTTAGAACCCTTGGAGATTGACTGGAGTAGAGTAATCCGGCAATTGGGCGTTTCGATGGGTCTTCTTTTCAATATCTCCGTTTCTATCTGAGAAGAATTAGACCTTGTAATTCTGACGTCATATTCAAAATCCTCATTATCAGACAAAACAATTTTGTCCCCGGATTTCAGACGGAGGACATTTCGTATATGGTTAACATCGGCTCCATTAATGGTAATAGTATTGCCTTCTACTTGGTGAGGCGCTATAAAAAACCGGTGTTTGGTCATCTTGCCCTTGCTTTCCGATCTATCCCAATCTATCTTTATAAGGCCTGTTTTCCAATCATATGTAAGCACTAATAATCACAGATTTTAATATCTCAAGTAGCTATTATACTTCCTTTAATTAAGAATCACACTTTGGTGGGTTTAGAGGTGGGATAGGGATTGTAAATCGAGGTCGTTTGACAGAAAATATGTTTACATCATCTTCTTAAGTTTTTTTAAAAAACCCGGAGACAAAGAGTTCGGGTTCTCGCCTTTTTCCTTAGCAAGTTCTTTGATAAGTTCTTTTTCTTTTCTGGTAAGCTTGGTTGGAATCTCCACATTCACCTGGACTAATAGATCACCTTGCCCCCGTCTACCCAGACGACGGATCCCCTTTCCTTTTAAGCAAAAAACAGTACCTGATTGGGTCCCGGCCGGTATCTTAATCTCTTCCGCACCATTTAAAGTCGGTATTTCAATGGCTGCTCCCATCACTGCCTGACTAAAAGTCAGCGGTATTTGACAGACAATATTATCGCCGTCTCTTTTGAAAAATTCATGCGGTTTAACGCGGACCGTGACATAAAGATCGCCTGGTGATCCTCCTTTTATGCCGGCTTGCCCTTTTCCATCCAACCTCAATCTCATTCCGTCAATAATACCCGGGGGGATATTGATTACAATGTCTTCCTTCCTCGGTTTTCTTCCCTGCCCATTACATTCAGGACAAGGGGAAGCAATTATTTGGCCGGAACCATTGCAGCGCTCGCAAGGATAACTCCGTACAAAATTTCCCAAAAAGGTCTTTTGAGAGGTTTGAATCTGCCCCGATCCCCCGCATTTAGGACAGATCGAGGCTGATGTACCTTCCTTGGCCCCGCTTCCGTTGCAGACTTCACATTTTACCATCTTTCGTATATCAATTTTTCTCTCTGTGCCGAAAACCGATTCTTTAAAATCGATCTCCATTTCAAGCCCAAGATCAGAGCCTCTCTCCGCCGCTGTGCGAGTCCGCCCTCCCGTAGAAAAATCAGTAAAGAACATATTAAACAAATCATCAAAAGCGCCGAAGCCGCCGAAGCCGCCGCCCATATCAACAGTACCGTACATGTCGTAGTCCCTGCGTCTATTTGGATCGCCCAGAACTTGATATGCTTCACTAATCTCTTTAAATTTCACCGTCGCGTCATCATCCGTACAAACATCGGGATGATATTTCCTAGCTAATTTGCGATATGACCTCTTTATTTCTTCATCTGAAGCATTCCTGGTAACTCCCAGTATTTCATAATAATTCTTGGGCATGTATTACCTTCTCTCTTACTCATATATTGGATATTTTAGCCCTAACATTATGATTCTAATAAATTTTGTCCTGATATCCAGCAAATTATATCCTAAGATCGGATTGATTCCAGCGTGTATGTCAAATTCTTGGCAATGCACTGAACCGACGAAATCGCACGGGAATAATCCATCCTAACCGGCCCTAAAACCCCTAGAGTCCCCAACCTTTCGCCGGCGACGCCATAGCTTGCTGCAACAACGCTGCAGTCTTTCAGTTCTGTTCCCTCATTTTCCGTACCTATTTTAACCACAACATCATTTGATTCCAAAGCCTCTTCGATGAGGTGCAGCATGGAACGGCCGTGCTCTATGAATTGAAGCAGGTTCTGCAGTTTCTCCATACCCTCAAAATCAGGCTGACCCAATAGATTGGAAGTCCCACCCATAAAAATCCTGCTTTTATCCTTCTCTTTAAGAGCATCTATTATCTCATCAACAACCATATCAACTAAGGACCATTTGCCTGGCAATAAACCCCTGAGCTCCCCTCTTCCCTGCAAGGAGATCTCGTCAAAACCAAGTCCGTCAAGTTCCCGATTAAGGATCGCCTCGACTTCCTCCAGGTCCTTTACCTTAATTGATTCCCTCAGTTCCAGAACCCTTTTTGCTACAACTCCCGTACTGGTCACGATAACAACAAGAACAGCGTGAGGATAAAGGGAAACCAAATCCACATGCTTCAGCACACTCTTCGTGAAGGTAGGAGCAAATACTATCGCCAGATAATTGGTAATATCCGCCAGCAAGCGGGAAGTCTCTCTCATTAAATCTTCGATTTCCTTGCTTAGCATGGAGTAGAACTTGGATATAGATTTTTCTTCAGCCGGGCTTAGACCTTCCTCGTCTATCAGTAAATCCACGTAAAATCGATAGCCTCTCTCGGTGGGAATTCTTCCCGCTGAAGTATGCGGATGAGTAAGAAAACCCATCTGCTCAAGCAAAGCAAGTTCATTACGAACAGTTGCCGAGCTAATATTGAGACCATGACTCCTGGCTATTCTTTTCGATCCAACCGGACGTGCCGATAATATATATTCCTGAACCACTTCATGTAATATCAGCATTTTTCTATTATCTAGCATCTGAACTGCTCCTTTAGCACTCATCAATAAGGAGTGCTAATAAGAACGTACCACTGTAAAGCGATTAGTGTCAAGGAAATTGGGGCATGCAATCAAACAAATTTGGAAAATACTTCGTTAGAGAGTAGTACTCCTTTGGGGGTAAGCCTCAACTGTTCTTGCCCTTCTACCAGACCATTTGATTTCAATTCTTGTATCTCAGAGGCATAAAGCTCGCTAAATGACAGGTTAAACTGCCGATCCAAACTCCTTAAGTCTATTCCCTCCATCATCCGCAATCCCAGAAAAACAGTTTCGGAAAGTATTTGTTCGCTTGTCAGCTTTTCTTCCTTATCTCTCGCGCTACCCTTCAAGTTGATTTTATCAATATACGCTTTGGGAGCTTTTACATTAGAATAACGGATATCGGTAAAATGGGAATGGGCTCCGGCTCCGAGCCCAAGGTAGTTGCCGTTTTTCCAATAAAGAATGTTATGACGACACTCGTATCCCGGTTGGGTAAAATTGGATATCTCGTAATGGGTGTAATCGCATAATCGTAAGACCTCACATGCATAATTGAACAGTTCAGCCTGCAGATCGTCATTTATCGCCGGGAGTTCTTTCTTATTGATCCTCCGGGCAATGTGGGTATCAGGATCGAGAGTAAGAGCGTAAATGGAAATATGCTGCGGTTTGAGCCTAAGCGCATTCTTAAGAGTTGAGTCCCAGCTGATAATATCCTGACCCGGGATGCCGTACATCAAATCAAGATTAATATTCTTAAAACCGGCCAGTTTGGCCAGATCAAAACTCTGCAGAGCTTTTTGAGCCGTGTGTCTCCTGCCCAAAACCGGAAGCAGTCTGGTATCAAGAGACTGAAAACCCAAACTCAAGCGGTTAATTTCCAGGTTCCTTAAATTCTTAAGCTGGGTAAAGGTGAGTGTTTCCGGATTGGCCTCTATGGTAATCTCGCAGGAATCATCGATCTCAAAGCATTTATAACAGCTATTAAGAATCTTCTCAAATAGCGCTTCCTCGAGGGTAGTTGGCGTTCCTCCTCCAAAATAAATAGAAGAAACTTTACGAACTTCACTATCCTGGCAAAACTTCTCCATTTCAATTATCAGCGCATCGACATACTTGGAATGCAGCCGATCCAAGCCGGCATAGGAATTGAAATCGCAATAGAAACATTTTTGTTTACAAAAAGGGATATGGATATAAAGGCCAAACCTGTCTGATGTCTTATGTCTGATGTCCGATGTCGTATGTCTTATGTCCGATGTCGTATGTCTTATGTCTGATGTCATGTTTTTATGTCCTATGTCCTATGTTCGATGTCTTATGTCGTTATTTTCAGCCCGTTTTTGCCTCAAATACCTAATAAAACCACCAACTAAACCCTTTACTTCCACTGTTTTATCATAGAAAACGTCAAACTCGCTCCGTTCTAAATACCCGGCATCCAATGCAACATACAAATGAGATTGAGTTTCCGAAGCAGACCGTCTAGCGTAAACAAGGAATTTGATAAATTCTATGTCTGACTGGGAATCAAATCCCTCGGCAATATTTGACATTACCGAAACAGCCGCCGACCGTATTTGATCGCGTAATCGATAATCATTTGCAAAATTCCTAGATTGAGTAAGCTTATAAATCATCTCAACAAGATTTCTAGCTTCTTGCCAAGCATTGATATCTTCAAACTTCTCGATTCTTCCCACCCCTACTCCTTCATTAAATCTCTCCGACCTCGGACCTCGGACTTCGGACCTCTGACCTCTCACTTCTTCTCTTCCTCAACTTTCAAGAAGGCGATGAAGGCCTCTTGGGGTACTTCAACCTTACCTATTTGTTTCATTTTTCTCTTGCCGGCTTTTTGTCTCTCCAGCAACTTCCTTTTCCGGGTTATATCGCCACCATAGCACTTTGAAAGAACGTCTTTCCGTTTTGCCTTCACACTTTCACGGGCAATAATCTTACTACCTATGGCTGCCTGGATCGGCACTTCAAACATTTGACGGGGAATTATCTCCCGCAGTTTATTAACCAGTTCCCGGCCTCGGTTTTGCGATTTTTCCTTAAAAACAACACAGGAAAGAGCATCGACTTGCTGGCCGGCAATAAGAATATCTAATTTTACCAAATCCGATTGCCTGTACCCAATATGCTCATAATCCAGAGATGCATAGCCCCTGGTGTGTGACTTAAGCTGGTCAAAAAAGTCCAGCAGAATTTCACTTAAAGGAAGATGGTACTCGATTTCCACCCTTCCCTCACTTAAGTATTCCATATTTTTAAAATCGCCCCGTCGATCCTGACAAAGCTCGAAGATTTGTCCCACATAATCCGGCGGTACCAGGATCATGGCAGCAACATATGGTTCTTCAATTGTTTCAATTTCACCGGGGGGAGGAAAATCTGACGGATTACTTAAAGTAAGAGTTTCGCCGCCTCTTTTGGTGATTTGATAAGCTACGCTTGGTGTAGTTGCTAATAACTCCAGTGAATATTCTCTTTCCAGACGCTCCCGGACAATCTCCATATGAAGCAAACCCAAAAATCCACATCTGAATCCGAATCCCAGCGCGTGCGAGGTCTCGGGGGTATAGGAAAGTGCGGGGTCATTGAGCTTCAATTTATCCAAAGCTTCACGGAGATTTTCATATTCTCCCCCATCGATTGGATATAGTCCGGAAAAAACCATAGGCTTTGCTTCCCGATAACCGCTTAACGGTTCGGAAACCGGATGCTTAGCATCGGTTATAGTATCGCCTACCTTGGCGTTCTCTATCTCCTTTATTCCGGCAATGACAAATCCAACTTCACCGGCACTAAGACCTTCAGTTGAGGTCATCTCCGGTCTAAAAACGCCCACTTCTTCGACTTCTGATGTCCAGGAAGTCGCTATCATTTTTATTTTTTGGTGTGGCCTTATCTCCCCATCCACAACTCGAGTAAAAACAACCGCGCCTCTATAGGGATCGAAAATGGAGTCAAAAACGAGCGCTTTGAGCGGCTTGGCGCTATCACCGATAGGATGCGGTATTAATTTGATGATCGCTTCCAATACATCCTGAACATTTTCACCCGTCTTAGCGCTTACAAAAAGAGTATTCTCAACATCAATGCCCAACTCGGCGATCTCATGTATTACCCTTTCCGGCTCGGCGTTGGGAAGATCTATTTTGTTAATGACCGGTATCAAATGGAGATCGTTTTCCATAGCCAAATGGGCGTTAGCTACTGTTTGCGCTTCGACTCCCTGAGCAGCATCAACAACCAGCAAAGCACCTTCGCATGCCGCCAAGCTCCGGGAGACTTCATAGGTAAAATCAACATGTCCCGGAGTATCAATTAAATTCAAGATATAGTCTTTACCATCACGGGCAGTATAATGGATCCGAACAGCCTGGGCTTTTATGGTGATGCCTCTTTCCCGCTCAAGATCCATCCGATCCAGGACCTGTTCGCGCATCTCCCGCTCGTTGATTGTGTGGGTAAATTCAAGAATTCGGTCCGCCAAAGTCGATTTACCATGGTCAATGTGAGCGATAATAGAAAAATTTCTGATATTTTCAGGAGGTACTTGCGCAGAAACGTTCACTTACTTTCCCTTTCGCACTCTTTCCAGAGCAAGCTCATAAATAGTCTTGACATCTTCGACCCGCATTATCAGCAACAGTCCTAAGTATACAAGAACTCCGGCGACTATTGCCACAGAAATGGCCAACAGTTGTCCCAGCCGCGAAGCTCCCACCAACAGAGCAATATATCGCCAGCTGTAAAAAGCTACAAAACCCAAGGCGACTGATGCAATCAAAACCCTTACACCCGAGCTGACAATCTTATATCCATCTATTCCGTTTAGCCTTTTGCGAAGTATCAGAACCAGCACAAAGAAACTGAACATGCTAACCAAAGAGGTCGATAAAGCAATCCCGCCATGGGCTAATCCCAGATAAGAAAGAGAAGATGGTAGATGAAGTACCTTTGTCGCGATCGGAACATATATCATCATAAACCAATCCCCGAAATAATTGACGATTATGGCTAGGGTGGCCACGATCATCGGAGTTTTAGAATCTTTCAAAGAATAAAAAGTCTTATTGATTAAATACAACTGACCCGCGGCAAAAAGACCAACAGAATAATGAAACAATGCCGACGCGGTAAAAATGGTATCACGGGCGTGAAAACGACCATGCTCAAGAATTAGCCTGATAATCGGAATACCCAGGACCATCAGTCCCACGGAAGCAGGGACCACCACCAGAAATATTGCCCTAATGCCTAAGGAAAGCGACTCTTTCAGCCCTTTAATATTATCGAGAGCGGCCTGCTTGGAAAGAGTGGGAAAAAGTACGGTCGATATTGTGATAGCAAAAACGCCCAATGGAAGCATCCATAGCCTTTGGGCATATCCCAGACTGGCAACGCTGCCGGTCACTAAAGATGAAGCAAACCGGGTATCGACTATGGTATTTATATCCACAGCAGCCAGACTTATGATCACCGGAACCAGCAATGCTCCGACTTCCCTTACCCCGGGATGATGCCAATCAAAGCTAAAAGAATAGCAAACACCTCTGCCTCGCAAATAGGGCAGTTGAAAGAGAAACTGGACCACGCTACCTAAAGTAACACCGACAGCCAAACTCACTACTCCCATCTGAGGACTAAGCAGGACTACTGCTCCAATGATAAAGATATTCCACAGAATCGGCGCGACGGCCGGAGCGGTAAAATGCTCATAGGAATTGAGTACTCCCATAACAACACCGGCAAGAGCCATAAACAAAACGGCGGGAAACATTATCTGGGTCATCATGATGGTCAAGCGCATGGTTTCCGGTTTATGAACAAACCCCGGCGCAAGTATGGAAACAAACTGACGAGAAAATATTATCCCGATCAATGAAGCAGTCATTAATATAAGAGCCATTATGTTGATAACAGAACTTGCCACTTTCCAAGCGTTTTTCTTATCCCCTTTAGCCAGGTAAGAACTGAAAACAGGGATAAAAGCGGAACCGATTGCGGCATCGGCCAAAAGAGTCCTTAATAGATTTGGGAGAATAAACGCCACCCGGTATGCATCAATCTGCGTTCGGGCACCGAAATAACTGGCCATTACCAGTTCCCTGACCAAGCCAAAAATACGGGATAATAAAGTCGCCACCATTACAACCATGGCGGCTTTAGCAAGAAAAGACGCTTTGGAGGGAAGGGTTGCCTGTTCCTCGCATACATCGGTAGGAATCTCGTTTAAATCACTCATCTAATTCTCCAGCCAACACCTCAAATAAAGTGCAGAAATTAATTCTCCAATAATTAAACCAGACTATTATAGCATAGTCCAATCGATTAATAGTCATCACCTTAACTGGGCTTAAACCGTTTTTTAACTAAAAAAGAAAAAGGATATTTTACCTTTCTGCCTTTTTACCCGCCCTTTTGACGACACAAGTTAAACCAAAACATTTCTTGAACAGATAAGTTGATTATGGTAGAATGAGCTCTTGGCTGTCTCAACCTGGAGATAAAGCGGTTTGTTGCTCATCCGGGCGGTAAGTAACAGCTCAGATAGTCAAAGATTATATCGGCAAAAATATTTTTAGGAGGATTTCAACATTGCCTCAGATTAAGTCTCAAATGAAGAGAATGAGAGTTTCAGAAAAGCAGCGTATGAGAAACAAGCGTGTCCGGTCTGCTCTTAAGACGCATATTTCAAACTTCAGTGACGCCTCAGAAGAAGGAAACAAAGAAGCCGCACGGGAAGCTTTGAATAAAGTTATAAAGGCTCTTGATAAAGCAGTGTCCAAAGGGGTTATCCACAAGAATAAGGCAGCTAACAAGAAATCCAAACTGACACTTGAGTTCAATGATATGAAAGTAGTGACACCTAAGGCCAAACCAGCGGCAACGGAAGAGAAAGAAGAGAAAAAGCCGGCGACAAAGAAGACTGCTGCCAAGAAGAAAACAACGGCCAAGAAAAAGACTGCTGCCAAAAAAACAACCGCAAAGAAAGCAGCGACAGCAAAAAAGACGGAGAGCAAGGCAAAAACCACTAAGAAAAGGGCTACTACTGCCAAAAAGACTACAAAGAAGAAAGAATAGCTATTCCGTAACCTGCAAGATAAGTCCCTCTAAAAGTAATTTGGGTTCTCTCTCTGAAGTTTTTAGTGCTTTGTCCATTTCAGTTAATACTCGATAGATTGCCTCTAATTTTTGCAGAGAAAAATTTCCGCATTGATCTCTTAATTTCTTCGCCACAAAGAATGGGACTTTCAGTTCCTTGGCAATCACTCCATCGGGCAAATCGCGATCAATGAGCGCTTTTGTTTTTAAAAGCAATCTGAACTGCCTGACAATCATAAAGAAAATAAGTTGTGGGGGATCGCTTTTTTGTTCCATTATATGATTTAGGCAACTGAACGCGCTATTTTTATCTCTCTTGCCTATCGAGTCAACCAAATCGAAAATGCTTTTCTCGCCAGACTCGCAAATAAGCATGGAAATATCATCTTCATTGATCTCCGCTTTATCATCAAAATAAAGAGAAACCTTCTCGATTTCATTTTCCAGCCTATTCAGATTATATCCAATACTTTCAACCATCAATTTCGGCACTCCACCGGTTACCATTTTCCCTTTGCTTCGAAATTTCTTCTTTACCCAATTGGGATACTCGTTTTTCGAGGGCAGTTTATATTCAAACACCTGGCCGGTCTTATTTGCCGCTTTATAAATTAAGCTGGTTTTTTTAAGCTCGCTTGCCACCAGAACCAGACAGGTAGTCGGAGACGGCTTTTTGAGATATTCGGCCAGGGCTTTAGTGTCGGAAGGATTGAACTCACTCGCATTTTTAACCAGTATCAACCTTTTTGAAGACATGAAAGGCAGTGTTTGAGCTGCTTGAATAACTGCCTGAGCATCATCTTTGTCGCCGAAAAACTGATCGAAGCTGAAATTCAGATCTCCCTCTTCTTCAAAGCTTGCCTTCAACCGATCCACCGCCTCTTCCAGCAGTTTCTCTTCTTCGCCATAAATAAGATAGACCGGCTTCAAGCTTTCTACACTTTTTCCCTTTTGCATTGATTCTTCAGCCAATGAATCTTCCAGCCTCCATCCAAAAAATCAAATTTTAAATTTTAAATTTAAAAATGTATTCAATCTTTGTCTTCCAGTTTAGTTTTTCATTTTACATTTTTAACTTTGCACCTATTTATCTTTTGTCTTTTTATTTTGCAATCTGCATTTTGCATTTTGCAATTTGAATTTACTTCCTCTCTCTTCCCTTCTCACTATCTTCATCCTGCATCTTGCATCCTGTATCCTGTATCTTGTACCCCAGTCACTTCTCCGGACAAACCTTAAAACCCCGGCCGTCAGAGGTAATTGTAACATTTCCATTTTTGTCTGTCCGATAAATCTTTGCCCCGCAGGACTCAAGAACATCAACAGTTGAATTAGACGGATGACCAAACCGGTTATTCTTTCCCACCGAGATCACAGCAGCTATTGGTTCCGCGTATTTTAGAAATTCCCGACAGGTACTGTTTGAGCTGCCATGGTGCGCAACCTTTAAAACCGAGGAACGCAATTCATCCTTCCAATCCAGGAGATCAAGCTCTTCCTTGCTTTCAATATCTCCCGGAAAGAGAATAGAAAACTCCTTATAAAATAACTTAGCCACTACCGAGGAGTTATTAAGATCGGTGCCAAAAGAATTGTTTCCTGAATCTGATAACACAACTAATTCCATATCGGAACCTACTTTTAATTTCATTCCTTCTTGCGCTATAAGACAGGGGATATTCCTTTCATTGATTACCGCCTTAAATTCCCCATAAACGGGGTCCGCGTTAGCAAATCTTCCCACCAGCACCGAACCGATACTGCTACGCTGTGCTACCTCAATCAAACCGTTTAAATGATCGGCATGAGGATGAGATAAAACCATTAGATCGATTTTGCATACCCCCTCTTCCAGTAACAGTTTTTTAAGCACTTGTGGGTCTTGTCCACCGTCAACGAGAACACAAGCGCCATCCGGAGCTCTGATTACCACGGCATCTCCCTGCCCCACATCCAGAAAAGTAGCCCTAAATTCCCGAGGCGGCAAGCTGATCCCGATTCTCCACCAAACCAACCCGATGGGTATAATCAAGGAAATAAAAACCAAAGTCCGCGGCTTGAAAACAGTTTCCCTTTTACACATATAGATAATCAGAGCAGCTAAAATCGCGTACAAACAGATGACACCGAAAACTGATACCCCTATGGAAAGAGAAGCAAACGAGAGATTGGCAAAAAAGGAAACCACATTAATGACCAGACGAAGCAAGAAATCCAAAACCGCAAAAACAGGAATTGCAATGATGCCGGAGACACAACTAAGCAAAAATCCTATAATACCCAGGGTTAATATCGGCGCTATCAACGGAACGACAATCACATTAGCCAAAACCGAGATAATAGAAATCTCCCGGAAGTGATATAAGGTAATGGGTATTACCCCTAATTGAGCTGCTACAGTAACCGGCACAATCCCTAGGAAGCGATGGGATAACAAAGAACTTTGACTGAATTGCAGCTCCAGGATAGGAGCAATAACAGCAATACCCAGCGAAGCGGCAAAAGAGAGTTGAAAAGCAATATCGAAAAGGAAAAAAGGATTGTAGGTCAGCAAAAAAAGCGCCGCAGCCGAAAGCAAAGCTAAAAGGCGTTTTTCTCTCCCCAGCATCCAACCCAATGCTCCGGCACCAACCAACAATGAAGCGCGAAGAATAGAAGGCTTGCAGCCGGTAAGCAGCGCATATAAAATAACCAGGATAACAACTACGCAATATCTTTGCCAGGCTCTGATTTTAAGCAAACGGGTAAACCAGAAGCAGATAAGCGATATCATCCCCACATGCAAACCGGAAACCACAATCACATGAGATACCCCCGCTTTGGAAAAATCTGCCTGCATTAAGGAAGAAATGCCTTCTTTGTATCCTAATAATATCCCCAGCAAAAGACCTGCTTCATTCGATTGCAGATAGTTAAAAGCTTTCTTCCTAATCCCCTGTCTTATGGAATTAAGCAGCCGCGAAAGAAAAGGAGCCCTTTCCGTTATCTCTATTTGTGAGCGATCAACAACCGAAATTGTCTGGATTTCCTGATTGTATAAATATCGCCGGAAACCGGCATTGGAAGGTACGGTCAAAACCGCGTTCTTGATGGATATCTGCTCTCCACCATTAAAATCAATCCGCTTGCCGTCCTTTTTCACTCCCAACTTAACAAACTCATTTACCTTGTAGTACTTGCCTAAAACTTCCACTCTCTCAACCCTAACAACAAAATATCTACAGTCCCCGCTATCCTTGGGCTCATCAAGCACCGTTCCATAAATATCTGTACAAACATGATCTTTCGCCATCTGTTTTAGCAGACTTTGCTTAAGCAGGTTTGTCTTGATAGAAGTAAAAAGCATTCCCAGAAGAAGAAAGATCAAATATGGGAGGATTAGTTTTACCGGATTTATGGAATTTGTGGTTTTTCCCTTCTCTGAAGTACCCGCTCTAACAGAGAAAGTTATCCATAAAAACAAGCAGATAAAGATGGCGGCTCCCAGCGCCAATAGCGGAAGATCATTGAAATAGGCAACAATGATGCCCAGACAATAGGCTGCTGCCAGGAAAAATATTTGAGGAAAAGGCTGGCGATGACTGTTTTTCAATCTACCGTTACCTTATCCTTGATTTGCTCAAATTTTTTAGGACCGATTCCCTCCACATTGCGCAGCTGTTCAACGGATGAAAAGTTCCCTTTTGATTTTCTGTAATCAATTATTCTCTGGGCTAGGACTTCACCCACACCAGGTAAGGAATCAAGCTGATCGACCGTAGCAGTGTTTATATTGATAAGAGGACTGGTAGTAGAACTGCCGTCTGGTGAGGCGACAGCCTCTTCCGGCACTTGCTCTCCCTGTTTTGGCACATAAACCTTTTGTCCGTCATTTAACTTTGCCGCCAGATTCAAAGCGTCCAGGTTAGCTTCTTCGGTAGCTCCCCCGCTTTTATTGATTGCATCTACAATCCTATCCCCGTCTTTAAGCTTTAATACACCGGGATTTTTAACCGCCCCGCAGACGTGAATAACCAGAATTTTATTATTCTTTGTATCTTTTTTGCTCAGAGATGGTTTTTCGCTCTTTTGAAGATAATAATCTTGCTTGATTTGAGTAGGCTTGCTGCGTAGATAAAAAATAGTGCTGCCTGCAATCAGAAGAATAACCAGAGAAGCCAAACCAATAACTTGATTACCGGTGATATTAAGATCGGATTGCTCACATTTTTGATCAATCAGGCTTTTAAGCTCTTGCCAAGCCATACTTATCTCCCCTGGTTTATAAATATCTAGGCATCATTTGTGCCAAAGCACATTTGATAAGAATAGATTCTATTTTTTAGATGAGGGTCCTTCTTAAATTTTTAGATTTTCTATAGGTTTTGAAGATGAATTTATATAGTTTGGCTAAAACACAGGTGGAATTAAATAGGGAGAAGTGATGAGTTTAGAATCTAATGAAGGATGCAGGATACATGTGTGAATTCAAATTTGAAAAGGAAAAATAGTAATCAAGCTTTAGGTTCTCGTAACATCTCCCACTGAGGAAAATTAATGACCGGAAGAGTGATTTGTTTAAGTTGCCGGAATCCCAGATTTTCATACATTCTTACATTTTTCTCAGTATGGGTCTCTACATAGACGGGAATCCTGGCTTGTTCGCTCTCTTCAATTAACCCTCCCAGCAACTTCCTTCCAAAACCTTGCCCTTGGAATTTTGAAGCTACGCCGATTATCATGAGATAAATATATGCTCTTCCTTTCATGTTGGCGTTCCGATCTGCCTGGAGCGGCCCGAAAATATGTCCCTGTTTCAGGGCAAGTTTAGTGCACGCTCTCATTGATTTCATTCCAGAGATAATAGCCCTACTTCGCATTAGTCGCCAGAACGTCATATCCGCGAAATCGCCCGGAACCCAGGCAGCAATTCCTTCCAGATATTCAGAAGAAGCATAGACCTCTCCGTATTTAAAGCAAAACTTGATTGGAGACTCAAAAAGTGTGCCTTTCTGCTCGATAGTGGCCTCATCTCTAAAAAACATTCTCCAGATGGAATCATGCTGAAAGGCATCCGCTAGGGCAACCCCGGCTTTGGAAATGTCTTTCTTCTGTACTTTGTAAAGATTTTTAATTTGTCCTGACATAGTTCGATCCTACTAGCATCCCAATAATTAATATAGCTATAATTATATAAACATAGACTACTTCCTCTTACATGACCAATCGAATGGCAATAAAAATCAACAGTGCAACTAAACCGCTCATGTATATCCAACGAATATAGATTCGCCGATTTGCAATCCTCGAATCTAACAATTTACCGGTTGAGTATAGGATAACCGCATCCAGTAATAAAATGGGAAACAGATATATCCAATCCAACCAGTCCAACAAAAACGGCAAAGTGCTTGTAATAATCACCAACAAGAAAACCGCACCACTGATTTTCAGTGCGGTTTCACTTCCAAATAATACCGCTAAGGAACGTGAGCCTGCTTGACGATCTCCTTCAACATCGATAGCGTCTGCCGCAATTTCTTCTCCCAAATTTATAAGCAACACCATAATCGCGAAAGACCAAACCAGTTTTTCAAACGGTCTGCTTACGACTATGCCGCCGAAAATAAAAGTCATGCCAACCGACAAACTAACCATCAGATTGCCGATGAGACCAGCCTTTTTAAAGCGCCAATTGTAAAGAAAACCAACCGCCCACGCCAAAATAATTACTGCTAAAGCCTCTGGATTGATCAGAAAACTTGTGACGAATCCGAGGGTTGAAACCACAATGAAGAGTAAAACAACATCCTGTTTAGTAACAAGACCTGCCGGAAGCGGTCTATCCGGCGCATTTATTTTGTCACTTTCAATATCAAAATAGTCATTCAGAATAAGAGAGGTAGCCGAAATAAAGAAGACACCTAAAAAGCCTAATGCAACTTGTGCGGCTGTAGGAAATTTGCCTAACGCCAATATTTCCCCCAGTACTACACACACCCCTGCTGTAAACGGCAACTCAAAACGGAATAAGCGAAACAGGCCGATTATCTTTTTATTAAACAAAAACATTTCCTTTCGCGAATCAATGAATATTTTCGCCTAATACACCTGATTTCATTTCTTTAGCTTAATCACTACCCTTGTCTCAAACTATGAATAATTTCTCTTAAGCCCGGTCTTTTCCCGTACATCAACATATACGCCCTAAAGATTCTTATGGAAAGGAATAGACCCACGATAATGGAAAGCACCAATACCCCGATGCTGGTCATGATTTGCCATAACGGGATATCCGAGACCGCCAATCTCAACATGGTCTGAACAGGCGCAGTGACCGGAAATATGGTGAGCACAACCCAAATATAACTGTTGGGGAAGTTAATAAGTAATCCGGAAAACCAGAGCGGCACAAACAGCCAAAGAGTGTAGAACCCAGCTATCTGGTTTCCCTCTCTGACACCGGGGCTAATAGCCCCAACAGTAATTGATAGAACGGCAAATAGCAGATAACCCAAAATGAAATAAACAATTCCCAGGATAATGAAGTTAGCCGGTATCTCAATGTCGCTTAAGAATCCGCCAAAAGTTGATGAAGCCAGGTCCAATAATAGCGGTGCCGAGATCAACCACACCAAAACCTGCAGCAGCCCGGCGACCCCCAATGCCAGAACCTTGCTGATAAGCAATTGACGAACGGAAACCGAAGAAAACAATACTTCGATGAGATGACTCTCTTTTTCCTCGCCCAACCCGGTGATTAGGGAGGTGGCGCCGAATAGAAGAGCAAAACTCAGCAGAAGGGAGAAAACAGCAGGAATAATGATATTGCCGGCATTACTTTGTTTAAGCTCTTTACCTCCCTCTTCGGCAACACGGGTAACCTTTAAGTTTAAAGGGGAAGAGATCAAGGCAACCATATTCGGCGGCACTTTATCTTTCAGGAGATTCCCGGTAACAAAACTTTTAATTATAATGACTGTCAATGCAGGAGTGGTGAGTTCCTTTTCAAGAGTGTATCGTCGAATAATCCCGGTGGATGTGTAATCGGACGGGATGATGAAATATTCCGCAATATCTTTCTTAATCAGAGCCTTTTTTGCATCTTTCCTCGATTCAAAAGGAATCAACTTTATTGTTCCCTGTTCGGTGTGTTCGTTAAATATCCCGACTTCATCCACATAGCCGATGGTTTTTATTTCATCTGTTTTAGGCTTGGACACATTCGTTGCCAGTTTGTAAGCTCCAATTCCCAATAGAGCTAATGTCGGCACACTAAAAGTCAGAATGATAAATCCGACCTTTTTGATCGTGCATAGAAATTCGTGTTTGAATAGCAGATAGGATTTATTCATGATTTGCTCCCGCCAGATGCAGAAATATGTTATTTAGTGATGGTGTTGTTATTTCAAAGCGGTTAATGGTTAGTCCGCGATTCCGCAATTGATCCAAAATCATCTGTGGTGTTGCTTCCGGTGCAAGTACCAACTCAACACCGTCTTTGTTGAATTTCTTCTTAATCACCCCGGGCAAATCGCCGATTTCTCCCTCAACATTTACCTGAACCGAGTGTTCTTTGTATCTTGACTTGATCTCCTTCAAATCGCCGTAAAGAACTTCGCTGCCACGGTTTATCATCAGCACCCGGTCACAAAGCTCCTCTACCTCATTCATCTGGTGGGTACTTAAGATAACGGCTTTTCCTTTATCCCTTAAGTTGCCGATTATTCTCTTCATAGTATCTGTATTTACAGGATCGAGGCCGGTGAAAGGTTCATCCATAATGAGCAACTCCGGATCGTGGATGATAGTAACGATAAACTGAATAATCTGCCCCATGCCCTTACTCATCTCTTTTATCTTTTTAGTTCTAATATCAAGCATGCCGGTTTGCTCAAGCAGCTCATCAGCTCTTTTTACAGCAAGAGCTTTATCCATTCCTTTTAAGGAAGCAAGGTAAAGAATAACGTCAAAGGCAGGTAGATTATTATATAATCCCTTCTCTTCGGGTAGGTAACCGATTAAATTCTTAGAGGATTCATTCATCTGATGACCGAAGATCTCCACTTCACCGGAATCCGGTTTCATAAAATCCAAAATGACCTTTATGGTGGTACTTTTACCTGCACCATTAGGCCCGATAAGACCCAGGACCTCCCCGGGATTAAGAGAAAAGCTTAAATCCTTTACCGCGGTGTTGCCATCGTAGGATTTATGCAAGTGTTGTACTGCAAGTATTGTCATATGATAAGCCCCTTTTTAATTGAATTAAGTGTACATGAAGAAAGGAATGTTGTGAAGTTAAGATAGGATGACAGTTAATTTAGGTTTTAAATGGTTTGGATAACATAAGATCTAAGTTGCACCTTTGCGCCACTTTTTGAGACTCAGAACACACAGCGCGCTGTTTATCGGATGTGTTTGTTAAGCATAGTAGGTTATCGCTTCTTCCAGAAGCTGAACTCCGGCTCATATCGAACAGCGTCTAGGTCTGATAAAACGTCCCCGATCGATTCCTGCGCGTCTTTGATCGCTTGATTGTAGATACTCGGTCCAATCTCTCTAATACAGAAATCGAGTACAAGGCCGGCTTTAAGGTCGCCAATCTCGTCGTCGAGCTCTTGAGCGAAGAACTGTTTGATAGAACCGAGAAGGTACTTCTCAGTCTCAGAGTTAAGATTGATTGTCATCGTTTCCCTCCATATGTGCATAGACGTCTAAATAATTTATATTGATTCAAATAACATTTCCTACCTTCATAAGAGCGCCCTACAGCCCATCTTGTTGTGTATACATCTATCAGGTGTGGTTCTCTTGCACATGAGTGATGCAGTACATGGCGATCTTTCGAACGAGGTCTTCGGGGAGAGGTTGGTCGTAGGGGATCTGCATCGTGCCCTTCCCGGTCTTATACTCCGCAAGCTCCTTGGAAAAACGCTTTATAGCAGCCGGTCCGGGACCAAAGCTGATGTGTGCTTTGTACGCCGCGAAACCGAATAGAATTCGTCGGTCCCAGAAAACCGGAACTCCCCACTTGATCGCCTCCGTCCCATCGGGAGCGACACTCTTCAAAATTCGGTATAATTGGCGCAGATGCGACCTTGCCTCCGACGGGGCGGCATCGATGTATTCCTTTATTGTTGCCGGACGCATTTTTGCCATGATTATTTCCTCACTTGGAATTTATGTTAATTGCGCGGCATCGTTCAAGGTTATTATCTCCACGTCTTCTGGACGCGGCTGTTAGGTGGACTCTACTATGACAGTACGCTCCAGACGCCCGGTCGGAAAGCCGCGGCGCCGGTATGCCACTCGAGCCTTACCGTCTGACCTTCAACGATCTCTACCGTGGTAGTGCTGGCATATGCCTGACGGAAGACAAGCCATCGATGATAAGCCTTCAGAGTATGTTGGCCCGGTGCGACCTGAAACGTATTGAGGCCCCAGACTCCTTCATGCAATTCTCCATCAATCTCGATAGTGGGTTTAACCAGTTCCTGTCCGGCCGAGCCGGGCATGTGGCTTGCCGTCACCTCAATCGTACACTGTCCATCAGCCATGTGGCCTCCTTATCGTCGTCCCCCCTAACATTATTTATATTGATAATATAATAGCTCAAATACTGGTATTTTCGCCATATAAGATATTGGCATATCTTCTTGCTCGCTTATCAATAGTGAAGACCTGACCCTGTTTCTTTTTGAGAGATCATATGCCAGTAACTGCTCGTTGAACAAAAGCCAAAATGACTGCGATGAAGAAAAGGGTGATGGCCGAAATTGTCCATGTTCTACCTGCCCAAGCCGCTATGCCGATCATCCCGCCCATACCCGCACAATAGAGAACGACGAAACTGATTACCATCCATTGTGTCTGACGAAAGTTATACTTCAAGATGTAATCTGCCAAGAAGAGACCTATTAAGAAAACCAGCATGATTACAATCTGAACGTAGTATAGAGGCGGACGGTTGAACTTAGGAGCCTTAATAAGAAGATAGCCCAATGGGAAGACCATTAGTAGGATGGGAACTCCAATCCAATGTCCGGGTTGAAGTCTGAATATCATACGTGAGGAAAACGTGACGATGCTTGAGATAAAGATAACATGAGCAACAACCGCACCAAGCAAATCTATCTTATCTTTCATAAAAACAACTCCAGCATTATGAATCAGCGGCGATTTTACTCTTATATGCTGCCTAACGCCCGGCACATGAGCAGCGCACGAAGCGCGTCTGTCTCGATGCGCTGGTTCGCATTTCCTATTATTGTCTTCATGTTCTTCATTGTGTGGGACCTTTGAAGAACTCAATCAGCTTCAGAATAGCGCCGACGAGACCCAAGATCCAGCCGACAGGGTAGGGCAGAATGACAACCGCCCACCACATCGAACGCCCCGTGCTGCCACCAACACCTCCGAACATGCTCAGCACGAACATCAATCCAACACCGATCGCAATCAGAACAAAAGCGCAGTAAAGAAGTCGGCGGTATCGGCTCTTGCCGAGCAGCGCGCCGAGCGCGACCATGCCGCTGCCTGGAAGTATGATGAGCGAGCCCTCGAGCGGGTCGATGGCTCCGACTAGCATGGCGATGAGGCCAACAATGACCAGGATATTCGACCAGAGCAGACGTGCCTTCATGGAATCTCCTTTTACTGCGAACAATGAATATACAGTCTGTATAATTATATAACTGCAAACTACTTTCTTCTATATAAGACATTGAGTATATCTTTTTACTAGCTTGTTAATAGTATTGACCTGACTCTGTTTCCTTGTACATCCGAACCAGCTCTTTAAAATCGCTCTCTTTCATAATTCGCATTGGAAGACCATCTTTCTCAATGAGTTTCTCTGCCTTTCTGTGCTTAGAGCTTTTTTTGTGGCCTGACAGTTTCTTTGTGTCCTGATCACCAACAACCAAAATCGTTGTTTTCTTTGTAACTCCAGACGCAACCCGACAGCCAACAGCGGCTGCCAAATCTGCTGCTTCTCGACGTCGTATCTCCAAGGCACCAGTAAAAACAAGAACTTCCCCATAAAGAGCGCCTTCTGGGTTCCCTCTGCGCTTTATAGCAGAACAATAACTGCTTGCTGTGGGATCAATCGGTTGTCTTACTCGCCTCAACCAGCCTTCTATATCAATCCCGCTTTCATTAATTGCAGTAAGAAGAATGTGTGCTGCTGCCTTTGCGTCCTCCAAAGCATCATGATGCTTGAAATCATATCCGATAATTTGGCAAACGTTATAAAGACCATACCCCTTCCAAGCACACTGTTCCCACGTACGACGTGCTACTCGTGCTGAATCAAGCCAGGTGCATTCAGGCACACAACCGTTATACCGCTGAGTCGCTTGGTACATTGCAACTCGATCGAAGTGTGTGTGGCAAACAACTACTTTCCCTTCTACATATGAACGAAGCGTATCGACCAATTCTGGAAATGTTGGTGCACCCTTAACTACGGACTCGTCTATCCCGTGGATTGATACGTTGATGCTATCGAAGTAGTCCTCTGGATCGACGTAGGTTTTCCATTCGTCTAACAGGATCCCATTTTCATATTTGACGAGTCCGATTTGACAAATTGTAGCCATATCGGAATTTGCAGTCTCGAAGTCTAAAGCGACAAATTCCATTGTCCCTTCCCCTCAACATCCGCTTTTTTCATTACCACCAAGCTGTAACATTTTGTTTTTCAGGGACATTTTCTTTTTTGAATGCTACTGTCAAAAATTTATGCTCATTATCGTATGCTTTTTCATATTTATCTTTTAGATAGCTGCAAATTTTTTCATCGGGAATATTTATCGCTTCGGAGAAGTCTTTGGTTTCAAATACTAAATTTAGGAGAGGGACTTTTACCTCAAAAGAATCATCGTCATAATACTTAAATTCGACAAGAATCAAATGGTCGATCATCCTTTTATCCTTATTTAAATATCCATACCATTTTTTCTGAAATCTACTTTCATCATATATCTTTAATGGCTTATGACAGTCTGGACAAAATTCTTTTGCTGTTTTTTGTTTTGACTGTATCTCTTCCAATTCTTCCTTTGTAAATTCACGTTTGCATCCTGTACACTTTTTGAATAACACTACCGCCCCCCTTTCCTTTATCTTTCATTATGCTCATCTAACATTCGCAGCTTGAGCTGCGAGCGAAGCGAGTCAGCTCTCAACTACGGTTAGACCCGCTCTTCAGGTGCTACGTCCTCAGGCGGGGATTGGCTTTCGTGGAGTCTCTGCTTCCAGGTATACTCTGCCTGGACACCTTTTTTTAGATAGGAGATCAGGCTGTCGCCAGTACCGAGGCCGAGTATGACGTGTTCGTAGGCAACCGTCGAGCCTCTGTAGTGTTGTTCTAGTCTGTTTACCACCTTGCGAAAGGCATCTAGTGCACCTTCGATATCGTTGCGACTAATTCCGGGAAGAGGATCAGTCGAAGCAGCAAGTAGCAACGCAAGGTCATTGTGCGCGATGCGACGGTTCCGCCAGTCTCTTGCGAACTGGCACGCAGCTAGCGCTTTTTGAACAAGATCCTCTACTTCCAACCGAAGTGAAGCATCCAGGATGAGGTCTTGCAGCCGGCATAACGTGAGATTATCCTTGCCTACCGAACAAGGCGGATCAGTAAGCCGGGCAAGCCCGAGAATGACGTTTTCATACATGACATTCTGCAAAACGTGAAACAGAAAACCGGCAACCTCGTTTAGTAAAGCTAATTGCTCCGGCGACTTCGCGAAAAGCTGGCAGTACAGCACCCATCGTGCGTGGAGTGAGGATAGCTCATTGTAAAGCGCATTGTGGACCAAGCCAAGTTCCTGCCCCATCGCTCTGACGTGTTCCCCTAGGACTTCATCGCCCGTTTTCTTGCCTATCACTCTTCTCTCCCTTATGACAAGTGGAGCCTAATATTGTTTGTGCTGATCTATGTAACAACCCATAGGCTTTTGTTTTTTCAGTAAAAGTTTTCTGCAAGCTATTATTTATAATTACCCCTGTCAGTTGTATTGTTTTGCCCCTGCAAAGCAGGCTATTTGCAATAATATTACTGACTTATAAATTCTGGGTCAAAAATAGCACAAGGGAATAATTTTGTCGAGCTATAGCACCTGTTAAAAACAATATGAGTATGGTTTAGAGATTTTGTTTTTTAAACCCAAGTGGGGTTGCTCGTAAAGCGACTATGAGGTCCCGACGAACTAGTGAACGAGACGGAAAGTCCGGCCGAAGCTGTCTCTGAGCCAGGTTTATATCCGGCTTGCATGGTTTTAGCAAGATTTGGCTAAGGCTTGTAAGCCAAAAGAAGGATATAGATCAGCCTGGCGAGTTCTGCAGGCCACCATCGAGGAGCATGGAGAGGAGGAAAAAGACCGAATCGGAGCTTAAGAGTAACCCACAAAAAGAAAATGAAAAAAAGAAACATTAAATATGCACCTTACTTAATGTTTCTCACAAAACATCTATCACCCAAACCCCCCTCAACCAATTTTGAAACAAGTGCCGGTTCGGTCCCCAAACGCACCGAATAAACCGATTTTATTGCGTCCTTACTTACCTCGCTCTGATCGATATAAGAAGATATCCGGTGACTGACCTGCACGTACCCTTCCTGGTAAACATGATATACGTTATACTGCATCGGATAATTAATCACTGCGCCGGTTACAATAAAATCGGTATCACCGCTCCTGCTTACATTATTTATGTGAGCGTGTCCGCTGTGAACCGCCACCACCGGATAAGGCTCAATAAGTTTTAAAAAATCGTCTGAGTTCCCCACAAAAAACCTCTCCCCTTCCTGGATTACCGATTTGCGTACCAAATGATGCATAAAAATCATGGTAGGTCTTTCGGGGTTGGTTTTTAAATCTTTTTCTAACCAGGAAAGTTGCTCCGGACCAAAGTATCCCTTATCAAGTTCTATGGTTGCACTGTCCATAAAAACAAAGTGCCATTTTTTATGATCGATACTGAAATAAGAAGAATTATTTGGCGAAAAACCGTTAAAGAATAGCCCCCAGGTCGCTTTTTCCTTATCGTGATTTCCCGGAACCGCGTAAGTATTACAATCCAGTTTGGATATTACCTCAGAAAAGACCTGATAATCACCGGGCACAGTGCCGTGGGAGATATCCCCCTTCACTACAAAGAAATCAACCTTCTCTTTCTTTACCTCGTCTACCAGTCTGTTGAAAATATCGTAACTTTCTTTATAAAATGCGCCGAACTGATCCAGCTTGGTATTGGAAAGATGTATGTCCGTGCACACGGCAAAGGAAAAAAGATACTTTCCGCCGGGCTTAGCAAGAGTGGTGAATTCTTTCAATTCGCCATCCCCCGCCCCGTTTATTTTGTAATAATAAGTTGTATCCGGTTTAAGATTCTTTATCCGTAAGTAATGATTTGTGGTTTTATCTTTCCGCTCAACGGTCTTGAGAGAATCTGCGTCTTGACCATAGCTTACGGAAGTGGCAACAGGCTCCGCGGTTTGCCAAAATAAATCCACTTCCCTCTCTCCGACCGAAAAGAAATCTTCGCTATCAACTACCGCTTCAACCGGTTTACTTGATACGTCTCCGGTCCGATTATTGTTTGATGTTTTTTCTTTCAGGCCGGTACAAGCTCCCGAAAAAAGCAGACAAGCAATAACCGCAACAAATATTCTTTTTTGCCATTGACTGACTCTTATACTTTTAAACAACATATCCCACCTATCATTATTATAAAAAGTTAGTATACCATGGAGACTATTGACAGATTGAATTTGGACTCTTAGATTTTCTTAGGGCTTATCCCCGGCCAAAGTGTCAACCTATCTCGTTTATAGTTTATATCACGGCCTTAAATACCATTTTAAAATAATTAACAAAAATGCGAAGGGAAGTGTAAAATAGTCTAATAAAGACTTGCATCAAACCGGAAATTGCCGACCATAATTCTTATTTAGGAGCAGTAGCATGAAATTAAAATCAAACAGGATTCTTTGTACTTGTCTGGCAATACTTTTAATCTCAAGCCTGGTGTATGGCTGTAAATCATCCACTTCGGAAGATAAAAAAGAGACCGAAGAAGACGTAAAAACCGAGAAAGAAGAAGTTGAGACCAAACATGATCTGAAGATAGAAGAAGTCACATTCAATCCTGCTCCCATGCAGACAGATGAGGTTGATGACTATATCGACTGCCAGTTCGGACCGACAAACGACATGGAAGTTACCATTACGATCCTCAATAACGGAAACAAGGACGAGGAAGATTGCACGGTTACGGCAATCTTGTACGAAACCGACTCGGGAGATTTACCCGCTGAAACAGAGGAAAACGAGGTTACGGAAAAAGAGGATTATATCCAAAAGATAGGTCCCGGTGAAACAGCACAATTAAGTTTTAAATTTACCGATCTTGAGGAATACGCCCAGCACCATCACCTGGGATATGTTATAAAAATTGACCACCTGGAAGATGAAAAACCGGAAGACAACGAATACCGCGCTTACTTCTGGCTGGTCTATGGAGAGTAATTGACATTTAAAACCGAATAAAATGTGCCATAAAAAAAGAAAGCCCCCTGCCATTTAGACAGAGGGCTAGTTTTTTCGGACTTTAGCCGACTTTTGTGACATTCTTTGCTTGCAGCTTACCGTTGTCTCCTTCGGCAACCTCAAACTCTACCTTATCACCTTCATTGAGAGTCTTGTAGCCTTCTCCTTGCACTTCGGAGAAATGCACAAAGATATCATCTCCTGATTCCTGCTCGATAAAACCATAACCTTTCTTTGCGTTAAACCATTTTACTGTACCCTCAGCCAATCGTAAAACCTCCAATCATACTCCTAGCAACATTGAAACACGTAAAAAAAATACGTGCCCTCCAAACATACTATCTTATGTAAAAAATGTCAATCAATTTTATCTGACAACTATGTTTACTAGCTTGCCTGGAACAGTAATAACCTTTACCACATTTTTGCTTTCCAGATGATTCTTAACCTTGCTTGAGGCCATGGCGATACTTTCTAATTCTTCTTTTGAAGTATCAGCCGGCACGGTGATACGGTCACGGACTTTGCCGTTAACTTGCACCACAAGGGTAATCTCATCGGCCTTGGCCATATCTCTGTCGTAATCCGGCCAGGGCTGATGATACACGCTATCTTCATGACCGGTTATCTCCCACAATTCCTCGGCAATGTGAGGAGCGAAAGGAGATATTAAAAGAGTTAATTTTTCCGCTACTTCTTTTAGAAGAGCGCTGTTACGCTCCTTTTTAGGTTTGGCCTCATTATATTTGGTATTTGTGTTTACCATTTCCATTATGGCACTAATGGCAGTATTGAAATTGAACCGCTCGATGTCATCGGTTACTTTTTTTACTGTCTTGTGTAAATAATGGCGCAGCTCTTTATCTTCTTCATCATCTTCCCTGACTTGAGTGGAGGCGCTTTCAATTGAAGCCTCGTTTTCACACACAACCCGCCACAACCGATTCAAGAAACGGAAGCAGCCCTCAACTCCTTTATCGCTCCACTCCAGCTCCTTTTCGGGTGGAGAGGCAAATAAGATGAACAATCTGGCGGTGTCCGCTCCGTACCTGGCAATTATGTTCCCGGGATCGACCACATTCCCTTTCGACTTGGACATTTTAGCCCCGTCCTTGATAACCATTCCCTGGGTGAGCAGGTTGGAAAACGGCTCTCTTGTTTTGCAGAGTCCCATATCATTTATGGCCTTGGTAAAGAACCGGGCATACAGTAGGTGCATAACCGCGTGCTCTATTCCGCCGATGTACTGGTCAACCGGCATCCAGTAATTAGCCGCCGATGTGTCAAAAGGAGCTTTGTCCTTATTGGGACTTGTATATCGCAAAAAGTACCAGCTCGAGCAGGTAAAAGTATCCATGGTATCGGTTTCTCTCTTAGCCGATCCCGAGCACTTGGGGCAAGTCACATTTACAAACTCAGGAACCGAAGCAAGAGGTGAAACCGCCTTTATCTTAAAATCCACATTTTTAGGAAGCACCACTGGCAGATCTTCTTCGGGAACAGGGACTATGCCACAGCTATCACAGTAGATAATGGGAATAGGATTTCCCCAATATCTTTGCCTGGAAACCAACCAGTCCCGAAGCCGGTAGTTTACAGCAAAATTTCCCTTATCCTGCTCTTTCAGAGATTCCGTTACCGCTTTGGCGCCTTCTTTGCTTGACATGCCCGTAAATTTACCGGAGTTCGCCATTGTTCCTTCTCCGATATATGCTTCCTTCATCGTATCCCCGTCAAGATCCCCACCATCCGGCTGAATAACCACCCGGACAGGGATATCGTATTTTCGGGCAAAGGCAAAGTCCCTTTCATCATGAGCGGGAACCGCCATTACCGCTCCGGTTCCGTATTCCATCAGCACATAATCTGCCAGATAAATGGGTATTTTTTCTTCGTTGACCGGGTTTATAGCGTACTTACCGGTAAAAACTCCGTTCTTTTCTATTTCCGAAGAAGTACGGTCAATCTCATTCTGGGCAGCTACTTTCCTTTGAAAATCTCTGACTTCCCTTTCATATTTAGTCCCGGATACCAGCTTATCTACCAGAGAGTGCTCCGGTGCAAGCAGGAAGAAAGTGCACCCGAAGAGGGTGTCGGGACGGGTGGTAAAAACGGTAATTCCTTCCCCGCTTTGAAGCCGGAATTCGACCATAGCGCCTTCGCTCCGACCTATCCAATTCTCCTGCATAATCTTTACCCGCTCCGGCCAGCCTTCGAGAAGTTTAAGGTCGTTTAAGAGATCTTCTGTATATTCGGTAATCTTAAAGAACCATTGAGCTAATTCTTTGTTTTCGACAACTGTGTTGCATCGCCAGCAAAGACCGGCTTTCACCTGTTCATTGGCAAGTACAGTCATACAAGAAGGACACCAATTAACATTGGCTTTTTTTCGATAAACCAGTCCTCTTTCCATAAATTTCAAGAAGAGCCATTGTCCCCAACGGTAATATTCGGGTTCACAGGTGGATATTTCCCGGCTCCAATCATAGCTAATACCCAGGGTTTTTAACTGCTGACGCATTGCCTCAATATTGCCGTCCGTCCAGCTCTTGGGATGGATCCCCCGCTCGATAGCGGCATTTTCCGCCGGCATCCCGAACGCGTCATATCCCATGGGATGTAAGATGTTAAAACCCTGCATATGGCTATATCTAGCAACCACATCACCGATAGAATAATTGCGAACATGACCCATGTGCAGTTCACCCGAAGGATAGGGAAACATTTCCAGGACGTATTTTTTCTTCTTATCCGCATCCTCAAAAACCCGGTAAATATTTTCATTCTCCCATTTTTCCTGCCACTTCTTTTCTATCTCTTTGAACTGATAATTCTTGGTCATAAGCACCTCCGCATTAAGAAAATGAACTGCCTAAAGCAATCATGTTCACCTTATTAGATTATCTTTTGTCCCGGCACAGGTCCAGAAAAAATAAAAAACCTTTCGTCAGGGACGAAAGGTTTCTCCTCGCTTCCGCGGTACCACCCTAGTTAGCAGATTGTTTCTTAAACTTGGCTGATTCAGCCTTCTTGGATACCAAAGTAAGTTTGGTGGAGATGATCGGATTCGAACCGACGACCTCTTGCATGCCGAGCAAGCGCTCTCCCATCTGAGCTACATCCCCACGTTTCAAATGCAAAACTCAAAATGAAAATTGCAAAATGAAAAGACCTTGGATTCAAGATACAGGATACAGGGTGCAGGATACATGTAAAAATTCAAAGTGCAAATTTCAAAATTCAAAATGAAAAAGTTACAGGTGCATGATTCAAGATAAAATCAAAATGCAAAATGAAAACTGCATACAGGATCCGCATCCGCAAGAATCTGCTCTCTCACATGCGTTAACGGGCACTAACCGTGGAGGCTACCATCGTTAAATAAAATATATGGCTGACCTGCAGGCTCAAAGGCGAGTTCGGAGCCCTTTGCTCAATTTACACCCGACATTGAGTCTCTTAATTTCCAGGAAATTCCTACTACTCCTCTTCATTGCCATTATCAAATTGTATTTAAAAAATTATAGTTTCTAACTGCTGTTAAGTCAAATATGAACCGGAGGAAAAACGATGAAATGAAGCTTATTTTCCTTGATAATATAAAATCCTGACAGTACGGATTTTCTCTCTCCCACAACTCCAATCAACTGCCAGGATTATTCCGCTTTACCTTCCTTGCTCTCTATATTTTCTTCCCAATCAACCTCCGGAGCATCCTTCCACAAGCGCTCGAGCTGATAATATTCTCTCTCTTCTTTAGTAAAGATATGGACAACCACATCACCATAATCAAGCAAAATCCACTTCGCCGCTGTTTCCCCTTCTTTACCTATTGGCTTAACCTTCCGTTTGGCAAGCTCTTCTTGAATTGTGTCTGATAGCGTTTTGACCTGCCTTGTCGTGTTGCCGCTGATAATTACAAAACAATCCACAATAATCAGCAACTTACTCATATCCAAAACCAGAATATCCTGGGCTTTTTTCTCACAGGCTACTCTGGCAATCAACTTTGCTATTTCTTTGGGACTCAGAAGCTATACCTCCAATCACTAATTGCCTTTATTTATTTGATAATCCTTGCCGACAACTATGGTCACATCGGCCAGATCTTGGGGAACATCCTTCCTGACAATCACCCCTGTGCCCAGTGTCTTTTTGATCTTATTGGCCAATGCATTATTTACCTTGTCCTTATATATTATAATCTGGGTCTTGGTATAATCAAAATTGTCGGCGTTCTCTAATTGAACGATCCGGCAATCAATACTAATCAATTTCTCGGCAACATCTCCCGCCACTCCGGGATTTCCCGACCCATTCAGGATAATAATATCCATGTCGCTTTCGCGCTCGCTTTTTGAAATACCCCAAATCAAATCAAAAAGACGGTCGATCTCATCCCTATCAGGCTCGGAATAGGTTTCCCGTCCTACGATCAGAGGTTTGACCGGCAAAGGAATTAAGTTTATGTCATCCGGTTTTGTTTCCTCGAACTTTTTGGAAAAATACTTATACTTGGTTTGGTCGAGATCGGTCTGTTCCGCTGTTTCCAGCGCTTTTTTTAAACGCAGTTTAGATACAGTATTGTCATAATCCTCGTAGCTCAACTTTACATAATGGTTTACTTCAACACCCAGGAAATTCTTAACCGCAGCCACAGTCGTGGGAATTCCCGATCCAAGGGAAATACTTATCCTATCAAGCCCGTATCCGGGAACTACAATAAATGTACTGTCAGGTATCGACCAGCCGGATATGGTGCTGTCATCTTCTTTGACAATAAATAAAGCCAAGCCCTGTGCTTTCTCTTTTCCGTCTTCCTGACCTGCGCCGATAAAAAGAATGCTTGTAGGTTTGGGCTTGTTCGCGGGTTTTTTCACCGCCGCCGATTTTTCTTTAAATAAGCTGGAAAAATCAATATTTCCGATTAACGCTGAAAGAGCCAAAAGAACAGTTAGACCGGCCGCAATTGCCGCTACTAGCCGTATGAAGTGACTTCTCCGTTTCCTTCGGGCTGCCGTACGCGGACCGACTGCCTTTTCAGGTTGCCTGCTCCGATATTTTTTGGATCGCCGATAGATATCGGCCGAGGTTATATCTGGCTGTTCGGATTCCAACCTGGATTTCTTGCGATCTCCTTTAAGGTTCTTAACCCATGCTCCTAATGTCTCCAATACTTTCCGGAGCTTCGCTAGAACCTTTTTGTATATCGTAATAGCGGTCGATTCCTTTTTTATAGCTCGTCTGCCCACAGACCTCATCTCTTAAAAAACAAATTAGCTTTGGTAAAAACCGTACTTGCGTATATAGTTCGCCACGCCCTCAGGAACAAGATACTGGATCGGCCGCCTCTCTTTCACCCGCTGCCTGATATCGGTAGAGGATATGGCCAGCGCGGGTATCTCCATAAAATAGACATGCGGTCTTTTATTGGCACCGTGTTGATTCTCCGGCAGCAAGTGTAGTTCCTTGAATCCTTTTAGACTATAACCGGGTCTCGTTGCCGCTATAAAACTGCAAAGGCCGTGAAATTTATCAATATCCTTCCAGGTCAAAATCTCCAGAATTGCATCGGCGCCGGTTATGAAATAAATATCAGTATCTTCTCCATAAACTTTTCTCAGCTCACGGAGAGTATCAATGGTATATGAATGCCCCGGCTTGTCAATTTCTATCCGGGACACGCTAAAATCAGGATTGGAAGCAGTGGCAATCACCGTCATAAGGTATCTTTGTTCGGGATCGAGTATCTCCCTGTTCTCCTTATGGGGAGCATGGCCTGAAGGAATGAAAATTACTTCATCCAGCTCATACTGGATCAGCGCTTCTTCCGCCGTTACCAGATGTCCGTTGTGGATTGGATTAAAAGTCCCGCCCATAATTCCCAAAGAGTGTGTCTTTTTGGGCATAAAACCTGCCTTCCCAATCATCTTTTTACTTTAGTACTTATAATAACCTTTATGGATAGTAGCTTTCTACCTTCTAATTTGACCTTCTCCGTACACAATATACTTGGTCGAGGTCATTGCCTCCAAAGCCATGGGACCGCGGGCATGAAGCTTCTGAGTGCTTATCCCGATTTCCGCTCCCATTCCAAACTGGCCTCCATCGGTAAATCTAGTTGAGGCATTCACATATACCGCTGCCGCATCCACACCCTGGGTAAACAAATTCGCAGCCGAATAATCCTCGGTCACAATCGCCTCGGAATGACCGGTCCCGTATTTCTGAATATGCTTAATCGCTTCTTCAATTGAATCAACTACCCTAACAGCCAACTTCAAATCCAAATACTCGGTCATCCAATCTTTTTCTTCTGCTTCCTCCACACCCGGGTGGATCGATCTGGTAATAGTACAGCCATAAATAGTCACATTGTTGTTGCGCAGCTCGCTGAGTACCCGGGGAAGAAAAGTCCCCGCGATATCCTGATGCACTAATAGGGTTTCAGCCGCATTGCAGACGCCAGGCCGTTGGACCTTGGCATTTATGGCAATTTTTTGCGCCATATCGAGATCGGCACTTTTATCCACGTAAACATGGCAATTACCGACTCCGGTTTCTATTACCGGAACAGTAGAATTTTCCACCACACTATTTATAAGAGACGCACCGCCTCTGGGGATTAAAACATCCACGTATCCGTGCATCCTCATAAGCTCATTGGCAGCTTCTCTGGACGCTGTCGGAATTGATTGTATTGAGTTCTCGGGCAAGCCCGCATCGGACCCCGCTTCCGCCAGGATCTCGGTCAGTATCAAGTTGGAATTAAGTGCCACTGAACTGCCTCTGAGAACCACCGCGTTTCCGGTTTTTACGCACAGGCCGGCTGCATCTACGGTTACATTAGGCCTCGCTTCATAAATCATGCCGACTACACCCAAGGGAACCCTTACCAGATTTATCAAAAGCCCGTTAGGAATTTTCCAGCCCTTAACGACTTCACCGACCGGGTCTTTCAAGGCGGCAACATCCCGCAAACCCTGAGCCATTTCTTCAATTCGGGATTGATCCAGCAAGAGCCTATCCATTAAAGCCGCTGATATTTCCCTTCTTCTGCCCTCTTCCAGGTCTTTCTTGTTAGCAGTTATTATTTCACCATTTCTGGCAACAAGAGCGTCGGCCATCCTCTCAAGAGCTTTGTTTTTTATTTCAGCCGAAATACCGGCAAGCCCAATTGATGCTTGTTTGGCATTTTTACAGATGTCCTCTACCATACTCATAAAACCTCCTTGGTTTGGAAAAAGATGCATGATGCATGATCCAGGATTCAGGATACATGATGTATTACAAATTCAAAGTGCAATATACTCAAATTAGTCACTAAGGTAACCCTACAATTCTATATTCTTAGAGGGGTAAGTACGAAGAAAGCCGTGTCGCAAGCCTCGCATAGTATAACTTCTAAACCTATATAAAACTTGCAGTGAGGCGAGACCCGAGCGGCAGCCGGGAATCCCGTTGCTTCAAATCACGACGAGGCCGACCGCGTGTTTTCAGAGTGATTTACCCCGATATTCTCAATTTTCAATTTGCGATTAACCGAGTACAACCAAACAGTCCCGGTGAATTACTTCGTCGCTTACCTCTTCGGAAAACTGCGACGCCGCTTCGGAACTTTTTAATCCCTTTATCTTGTTCAATTCTCCGGTACTGAAGTTAATTAAGCCTTTGGCAAAAACTTCTCCCTTGCTGTCGGCGATATCAACAGCATCTCCGTAACTAAAATTTCCGCTACAATCGATCACACCCGCCGGCAACAAGCTCTTCCCCTTTTCAACCAGGGCAATTTTTGCCCCGTCATCAACATAAATCGTGCCTTTGGCAATCCGCCCGAAGGCAATCCAGAGCTTCCGGCTGGATATTTTTTTCTTCCGGGGAGCGAAGTAGGTGCCTGCCTGTTCTCTATCCATAATCCTTAATAATATTTTATCCTTTTTGCCATTGGCAATAATCATCCCCGTTCCGGCACAAGTGGCAATCCTCGCCGCCTGGATTTTAGTTGCCATGCCACCGGAAGCAAATCTGCTGCCTACACCCCCGGCCTTTTTCTCGATCTCGGAAGTGATCTCTTCAACCTCGCTTAAGAGCTGAGCTTTCTTATCCACCCGGGGATCCGTTGTATAAAGACCATCGATATCCGAGAGAAGAATCAATAAATCGGCATGAATAAGACAGGCAACCAAAGCAGCCAAAGTATCGTTCTCGCCGAATTTGATCTCATCGACTGCTGTCGTGTCATTTTCATTGATAATCGGAATTGCTCCATAATCCAGGAGCTTATTCAACGTATTGCGGGCATTCAGATATTGAGTCCGGTGAGTTGTATCATATTGGGTAATGAGCACCTGCCCCACCTGCAAGTTCCGTTTTCTGAACAGCTCGCTGTATTGATGGATTAGCAGCCCCTGTCCGACTGATGCCGCCGCCTGCAAGGCCGGCATTTCTTCCGGCCGGCTTTTAAGGTTCAAACCTTCCACCCCGGCAGCAATGGCACCCGAAGTAACCAGAAGTATTTGAAAACCACGATCGGATAAATCGGCGATTTGATTGACCAGATTTTGAAGATGGCTCTTATCTAACCTGCCCGATTCATCAGCAATAAGATTGGTTCCGACCTTTACTACTATTCTTTTAACCTTGCGGAAGATATTCACTTCTTTGCAAAATAATCACCTCAAAATAATATAACCGAAAGCATGGGTGCTTACTTCTCTTACTTGGAATAGCAACCGAAGAGAAGTTGGCCGTATCCAGCTATCAGATATTGTTCCAGTAATATCTGCCGGTCACTTTAACTTCTGCTCTCAGTTAGTAATAATCTACATTTAACCTGGTTGGAAGTCAAATTCTGTTTCAGCGATTCTTATAGTATCCCCGGCTTTCGCGCCACATTCCAGCAGCTTATCCTCTACACCGATTTGGACCAGCTTTTTCTGCAAATAAGCAACCGCTTCTTCATTATCAAAATCCGTCATATTTACCAGACGGTCAATATAATCTCCTTTAACAGTGTAAGAACCGTCTCCCTCTTTCCGGATTTCAAATTCGCCGGCCAGGGGCTCGTGTTTAATAATTTGGTATACCTCAGCCTTAGCTTTAGGCTTTTCCTTCTTTCGTGCTATATCTATTTCATCAGCAACTTTGTACAAAAGCTTCTGAATTCCCTCTCCGGTTACCGCGGAGACCGCGAAGAATGGGTAACCCTCTTTCTTACAGTATTCCGCGATCCGGGCTTGCTCCTTCTTAGCAATAGGGATATCTATCTTATTTAAAACCACAATTTGCGGGCGCTTTGAGAGTGCCTTATTGTATAATTCCAATTCTTTGTTTACTACCTTGAAATCATTTATTGGATCATCCCTATCTTCTGCTGTTGCGTCCAGGATATGCACCAAGATAGCGGTCCGATCGATATGACGTAAGAAATCGTGCCCCAATCCAACACCTTTATGAGCGCCTTCGATAAGACCGGGAATATCAGCTGCCGCGAAACTTCTCTCATCGGGAAGAGTCACCATTCCCAAATTCGGAACCAGAGTTGTAAAAGGATAATCAGCGATCTTTGGTTTGGCTGCCGATATATGGCTTATTAATGTTGATTTACCCACATTCGGATATCCGATTAGTCCCACATCAGCCAGGAGTTTAAGCTCAAGGATTATCCATCTTTTCTCAGCCGGCTCTCCCTTTTCTGAAAATGCCGGAGCCTGCCGGGTAGAAGTAACAAACCTGGTGTTTCCTCTTCCTCCCATACCGCCGGAAGCAATCTTGAACTGCTGTCCTTCTTCAACCAAATCACTGAGAACATTTCCCTTTTCGTCCTTTACCACCGTTCCCGGTGGAACCCTCAAGATCTTGTCTTCCCCGCTCTTGCCATGCCGGTTGTCTCCTTTGCCATTTCCGCCTTTTTGAGCCTTAAAATGCCGGTGGTAATGAAAATCCATTAGCGTTCTCAATCCCTGATCAGCCTGTAAAATGACGTTACCACCACTTCCTCCATCGCCGCCATCAGGTCCACCTTTAGGTTTATATTTCTCATGTCGAAAACTGGTGCAACCGCTTCCGCCATCGCCTCCCGACACAAAAATACGTGCTTGATCCAGAAACACTTTATCTCCGATCTCTCTCCAGCATCGATTACAGTATTTATACTTCTTTAAGATTATATAACTTTACACAGATAATTAATGAGTCAAGTTTACTCCTACACAGTTTACTTGTAAGGGGTAAGTACGAAGAAAACCGTGTCGCAAGCCTCACATAGCAATACTTTTAAATCTAGGTAAAGCTTTGTGGTGAGGCAAAACCCGAGCGGCCTGGAATCCGGTTTTGTCAAACCAAAACGAGGCCGATCACGTGTTTTTGGAATACTTTACCCCGATATAATACCAAATCATCTTTTCAACATTTCATTCTTATCGCATCTCTTGAGATTTTACATCTTATCGCTTAATTTTTCACACCTTACCCTAAATCCAATCGTAAAAAAAATCACAAATAGCAATATGATTTAACAACTAAATAAATAACCCCGCACTATCTACGGGGTTAATCAATATCTTCAGAATTAGTATATCTATTTCTATTAAATTATTATTTGTTTTAAGCTTTTACCTCAGCCGCAATCACACTTATATACCGCTTGGTTTTTCCGCTCTTGTGAAATTCAACATGACCGTCAATCTTCGCGAAAAGAGTATCGTCTTTGCCCAAACCGACATTTTCACCGGGTCTGTATTTCGTTCCTCTTTGACGAACGATTATACTGCCGGCTTTCACAAACTGCCCGCCAAATCTTTTTATACCAAGCCGTTGCGATTGACTATCCCGACCGTTTTTTGTGCTACCCATTCCTTTTTTATGTGCCAACTGAAACACCTCCCTGCGACAGATCCAGTATTATCTGCCCACAGCATTACTACTTCGACTTCTTTTCAGCCTTCTTGGTCTTGTCTGCACTTTTCTTTGTCTTTGTTTTCTTCACGGAATCTTTTGCGTCCGGCTTTGCCGCGGCTTTTGCTGTCGTTTTTGCCTTTGACTTCGCTGGTGACTTAGCCTTTACTTTGGCTTTTGCCTTTGTCTCCGGTTTTGCTTCCTCTTTTACCTCTTTTTTAACTTCCTTCGGCTTTTCCTTCTTTGCCGGCTTTCCCGGAAAATTGATATCATCGATCATTACTTTAGTCAGTAACTGTCTGTGCCCTCGTTTTCTTCTATAGCCTTTTTTGGGCTTATACTTAAATACGATTATTTTGTCATCTTTAGTCTGCTCGACAATAGTCGCTTTTACTTTGACTTTGGCAAGCTGGTCTTTTTCGTAAACCTTATCCCCGTTCTTGCTGAGGAAAATTACTTCGCCAACTTCCACTTTATCGCCGGCTTTGCCTTCCATTTTTTCCAGAAGGACTTCTTCGCCTTCTTGCACTTTATACTGCTTGCCGCCCGAAATAATTATTGCATACACTTTATTATACACTCCTTTTATCGCAAGATTTGATGTTAGCATACGAAGCTTTGGACTGTCAATTCAAAAAAGCAGGTTAATTGACGACAACGAGGAAAAAGGATTCTTCTTTTTTACACCTAACTTCTTTGCGCTTTGTTTTCCTTAACAATCGTACGGAACAATTTGGATATGTCCCTGCGCGTGCCTTCGCCTCTTAACTCCACCGTACCGACAGAAAGTTCTTCATTGGAGAAGAGGAATAACTTCTTACCGGTTAACACCTGCAATCTCGCTAAGCTGGTCCCTTTTTTGCCTTCCAGAAAAGTAGCTACCTTAGGATTTACCTCAAACAATAGAGCTTCTTCCTTGCTGGCAACACTAAGCTTTCTTATTTTCCGGCTTATGTCTATACTCTGTGCTTCATCCGAGATAACCTTGCCGGTTCCTCCGCAGCAAGAACAAGGCTCGCTTAAATATTCCAATAGTCCATCAGACACATTCTTTCTGGTCATTTCAACCAAACCCAGCCGGGATATCTCAATGACCCGGCTTTTTATTCGATCAGTCTCAAGAGCTTTGTTTAAGGATTTGAAAACTTCATCCCTATTATGGGGATTCTCCATATCGATGAAGTCGATTACGATTATGCCCCCTATGTCTCTTAAACGAAGTTGCCGCACTGCTTCCTCGGCTGCTTCAAGATTTGTCTGAAAAATGGTCTCTTCAAGACTGGTTTTTCCCACAAATTTGCCGGTATTCACATCGATGGCAGTAAGGGCTTCAGTGCTATCTATGGTTATGAATCCGCCTGAACGCAGCCATACTTTACGCTTCAGAGCCTTTTTTACCTCTTCATTTATTCCATATTTGTCAAAAAGTGGCAATTTATCTTGATAGAGCTTTACCCGACCCATAAGCTCCGGTGAAGTGCCTTTCAAGAAAGCAAGTATCTTCTTGTATACGCGGGAATCATCAACCCATATCCGCTTGAAATCCATGGTAAGAACATCTCTTAGGACCATCAGCGACAGTTCCGCTTCAGAATGAATTAACTGCGGTGCTTTAGCTCTTTTGATCCGCCGGGATAATGTCGACCAAAGTCTCTTTAAATACTTAAGATCCCGGCTCAGTTCATCCAGGCCGGCATCCTGGGCTGCTGTTCTAACGATCATACCCATATCCTTCGGTTTTATGCGGGTACATAGATCTTTCAATCTCATCCTTTCCGAGGGATCGAGGCGCCTGGAAATACCGACAATATCCCCATAGGGCAGTAAAACCATATACCGTCCGGGCAGAGCAACTTGAGTAGTAAGTCTAGCTCCTTTATTGCCCATCGGCTCTTTGGAAACCTGCACTAAAATCTCCTGACCCGGCTTTAACATGTGTTGAATCTTACGAGGCATGGAATCAAGGTCTTCCTCGGGGACAATTACCTCTTTTATATACAAAAAGGCGTTTCGCTCCACACCGATATCGACAAATGCTGCCTCCATACCGGGAAGAACATCCTTAACCCGGCCAAGATAGAGATTACCGACAATAGGCGGATTATCCATACGCTCCATATAGATCTCAACCAACTGCATATCCTCAACGACAGCCGCTCTGGCCTCGTAAGGATCAAGAGATATCATTAATTCCTTGTTCCTTATCGTCATACACACTCCTATATAATCTTAAGAAATCACAAAGCTTAGTTTAACATAGTTTGTAGATCAATTATTAACAAAATCCGTACTCTTGTATTATGATAAATACCAGCGTTTAGATAAGTACCATACTTGATACTAATGCTTTTTTTATACAGTAAATCCCATTATGGTACAACTATCTTCCCATCTTTTTCATAATACAGACCGGTTCGATGAATCTCAGTAAATTCTATTGACGGAGAGCTGCTAATCCTTGAAATAGCTTTCTCGATTACAAACTCCGGTTTGATACCGCCCGCACTAGTGGCAAGACCTAAAAAATTGAATATAACCAGGCTTTCCTTCACGCACTCTACATCCAAGTCTCTAATGGTCTCCAAAACCGTATATGTCTTTTCTTTATCCCTAACCATTAAGGTTACCTCTTTTTCCGATAATAGCCAGCCAATACAATTTTCAATTTCGTTTAATTTTGGCTGAGGACTTACTGAGGCTGTTAAGCGATAACCCGCCAATGTAATTAGACTCATTAAAGAGGGTGAATCAAGCGGAATATACCGTGCTTCCCGATATGCAAGTTCTTCGGGAAAAGAATTGCCAAGCAAGCTCGCGATTTCTTGCAGGTCGCTCTTTTTATCCAGAATCGCGTCTACGTATTCAGCCTCACTGCTCACACCTACCGGAAGAGGCGGACCGAAAGAGATCTTGGGATGCGGGGAAAAACCCTCGGTTAAACTCAAAGGAAGCTGCGCCCTTCGTAGTCCCCTCTCGAAAGCCCGGACGAGATCCAGGTGCGAAAGAAATTTTAAATCTCCACTTTTCTGATATTTTATTCTAAGCTTATACAAGCTTGTCCTCCGTACAGGTTTTCCCTCTTCCCTTTTCCCTTCTCACTTCTCCCTATAATGCATCCTGCATCTCTTGTTTTTTCGTTTTGCAATTTACATTTTGCATTTTGAATTCACCTAATTCCTCTTCCCTTCTCCCTCAACAAACCCCGCACTCACTGCATTGAGCAATCCGGCAGTCCGCGGTCCTTTCTCCCTTTAACGCTTTTTGATGCTCGGACCACAAGAATTTCTTATCCACACCACAATTAATATGATCCCAGGGAAGCACCTCAGCAAATTCACGTTCCCGATTGGCATAAAACTCCATGGACAGACCGCATTCTTGAAATACCTTTTCCCATAAAGGGAATTGAAAAGACTCGGACCAGGCATCAAACTTGCAGCCCTTTTTCCACGCGTACTCAATCACTTTGGATAACCGTCTATCTCCCCGGGCAAACACACCTTCCAGTAATGACTGTTGAGCATCATGCCACTTCAATTTGACGTGACGCATTGTCAGATTGCGCTTCAGGAAATTCTGCTTCTCCTCCAGAGCTGATAAACAGTCCTGTGGCTGCCATTGAAAAGGAACCCATGGCTTGGGAGTAAAGCAGGACACACTTAGAACCACGTCAAATTTCCTACGCTCATTGCGGGGAATAGCTGAAAGTCCTGTCTTTGCTATATTTTGAGCCAAATCTACTATGCCGGCCAGATCGTCATCTGTCTCGGTGGGCAGGCCAATCATAAAATACAGCTTGAACTTGCGCCATCCTGAAGAAAGCGCGGCTTCAACAGTTGAATTAATATCCTTCTCGGTAATATCCTTATTTATCGCATCGCGGAGGCGCTGGGTGCCCGCTTCCGGCGCAAAAGTGAGACCGGATTTCTTGACCTTTGCTATTTCATCGGCCAAGCCGACAGAGAAGGAATCCATTCTAAGTGACGGAAGAGAAAGAGAGATACCTTCATGTGAGTATCGCTTAGCTAATTCTTCCAACAGCCCGGCGATATTGCTATAATCTCCGCTGCTTAATGAACATAAAGAAACCTCTTCATACCCCGTGCTCCTGAGTTGATTTTCTATTGCCGGCAGAAGAGTCTCCTGTGAACGCTCCCTGACCGGCCGGTAAATCATTCCAGCCTGACAGAATCTACATCCTCTGGTACAACCTCTCATAATCTCAACGGATAAGCGGTCATGGATAACTTCCGAGAAAGGGACCAGCGGTTTTTGAGTAATCCTTGCTGTATTCAAATCAGCGATGACTCTTCTTTCAATCGATTCCGGATATTTATCCGACTTGGGTCTGATTTCCTTAACTTCTCCGGATGCTTCATGCTCAACATCATAAAAAGAGGGAACGTAAACTCCCCGAAGCTTAACCAATTCTTCCAGGACCTGCTGCCTGCTGGCTCCTGATGCTTTACAATCTTTATAGGCACTGATTAGCTCAATTATTACCTCTTCACCCTCGCCAATCACAAAGAGATCGAAAAAAGGCGTCATTGGCTCGGGATTATAGGTAATGGGACCGCCTCCGATCACCAAAGGATCGTTTTGCTTTCGTTCTGCCGCATAAAGCGGAATCCCGGCCAGATCAAGCATTGCAAGGATATTGGTATAAGTCATCTCGTATTGGAGGGAAAAACCCACTATATCGAACTCACTAAGGGGATTTCTTGATTCCCAGGAAAAGAGAGGTATTCTACGAAAGCGCATTTCCTCTTCAAGGTCGGCTTCGGGAGCGTACACTCTTTCTGCCAATGCGCCCTCTTCGCTGTTTATAATGTCGTAGAGTATTTGCAGCCCCAGATTAGGCAGGCCGACTTCGTATAAATCGGGGTAAGCTAACGCTACTTTTACTTCAGCGGACTGAAAATCTTTATGTATCGAATTCCACTCACTGTTGACATATTGAGCCGGCTTTCTAACCCTGGGCAGAATTTCTTCTATTCTTCTTTGAATCTTATCCCCGCTTTCTTACCTCGAACACCACGGATAGCTGCTTGGACATCTTCTCCGCTTAAATGGCTGTATCCCTTCTCGAAATATTTCTGGGCGGCGGCGCCAAGTGCTTCCGTTCCCATATAGGCTACCGTCCCCTTGACTATCCATCCGATACCCGGCACAAAATCCAGAAGCTGCCGGGCAATAGCCCTGAACGTTAATCCGGCTCCTATAACGGTTATAAGTTCCTTAAGCCTGGTTAGTGTTAGCTCTTCCTTATAAACCGCAGCAATCTTCAATATCATTCTTAGTTGATTTGCGGTTAGTAAAGGCATATCCGAACCGGGAAGAATAGTAACGACTCCGATCAAGCCGTTTTGAGCCGATGTATGATGAATTATCTTTTGAGTCGCTAATTTTCTAAAAAGAGGAGCATTGGCGGCTAGGGCTACTCCTTTCCCCCGATCATCTATTATCTCAAATATCTCCTGCGCCAATTCACCTTCAATATTGATATTTCTGGCCGTTGAGATAAAAATAATCTCTTCTTTTTGTTTTTCCAGGAAAGACATTACCGGACCGACACGGACCTCCAAATCGGAAACCTCATCTATCTTGTCTATAACAATTAAATAGTTCGAATTAACTTTCAGAAGGTCTTTGAGCCGCTGGATTTCATCTTTCATATCAGTAGTCACATCCAGCCAAAACAGCACTGCATCAGCACTCTTGATTCCTTCTTCCAAAACCCTGATATCAATTTCCCAATCAAGAGAATAGAAGACTCTGGGACCATCATCAGATCCGGAGTTCAAAACCTCTTGCAGCTTTATTTTGTCATCGCTTTTGGGACCTACGATGACAATATTTACCAATCTCTTCGCTTCCCTTTTTACCTGTTCCAACGTTTGTAGAACACTTCTTGCTTTGACCGGCATTTTTTTCAACTTCATCACCCAAGCTTTAGTCTACTAAAATTAGATATCAAAAACATCTTATTTTCAAATTAGAACCCGGCAATTCAAGTGCCGACATCTTGTTGCCATCCCGGATAATCTAAACGAATCTTCTGGCATATATACTCAAGAGCAAGCCGCTTCCTACCAGATTTGCCCATAAAGAGCTTCCGCCATAGCTGATAAACGGTAGAGGAATACCGGTAATCGGCATAATACCGATAGTCATACCAATATTTACCAGAATCTGAAACAGCCACATCGATATAATACCAATAGCTATTAAAGATCCAAACATGTTCTTTGAGGTACCGGCAATCCTTATACCTCTGGAAACAATAATAAAATATAGCCCCAGGAGAAGCACCGAACCTAAAAATCCGAGCTCTTCCCCGATAACCGCAAAAATAAAGTCGGTGTGTTTTGCCGGGAGAAATTGCAGATTCGCCTGTGTTCCCGAAAACAAACCCTTACCGGTCAGTTCTCCGCTTCCTATGGCAATCTTTGATTGCTGAAGATTATACCCGGCTCCCAGCGGGTCGATATCAGGATCAACAAAAACCATCAAGCGCTTCATCTGGTAGTCCTTAAGAACATGAAAATTGATTATAAGAAAGCCCACTAAAACACAGGTTAAAATGATAGCAATGTAATAGCGCATCCTAATGCCCGCACCCAGCAACATCCCCATAAGAATGGCAAAAAGAACCAGGGCAGTTCCCAGATCGGGTTGCGCGAATATAAGAACCCAGGGGGGAAGAACAAACAAGAAAGCCAGAGCTATATCCTTTAAACTGGATATTTCACCCTTTCGTGTTGAGAGAAAGATGGCAAGAGTAATGATTACCATTATCTTGGCAAATTCGGATGGCTGCAGATGAAAGGCTCCGATAGGTATCCACCTTTGCGCGCCGCCGGATGTTTTACCCACAAAATAGACCAAAGCCAGAAGGAGCAAATTAACGATATAAATCGGGATAAGGTAATGACGTAGTTGATTATAGTCGATTAATGCGGCGAACGCGGTAATAAAAATACCCAGAACAATCCATAAAATCTGTTTCTTAAGAACAATATAAGAATCCGTGCCCGCTTCGGCGCCACCATGGGTAGCACTATAAATCATCAATGCGCCATAAACACAAAGAGCGAGAATTGAAAATATTAACGCAAAATCTACTTTTCGAATAACTTTTGAAAAATCCACCTTGATTCCTAACTTATTGGTCCGATTCCATCTTGGCCGTTTCGTCCGGTTCTGGTTTAATGCTATATCCGGCATTGCCTATTTTTATCTGGATGGATCAACCAACCCTTTGATAGGCTCATAAGGAATATCAAAAATATTACTTAGGATTTGCCGTGCTGCCGGCGCCGCCGTCGATCCGCCGTGACCTCCTTGCTCAACCATTACAACAACAACATACTGGGGATTATCAGCAGGCGCATAACAAGTAAACCAGGCAAAATCATCTTTTCCTCTTACCTGAGCGGTACCTGTTTTTCCGGCAACTTTCTCAGGGAAACCGGAGAATACGCCAGCGGCTGTTCCCTTTTGACACACAAGCTCAAGGCTTTTTTGCATCGCTTGCGTGTAACCCGGATCAAGCTTAAGATCCTTAATAAGCTCATGCTTGAATTCGTGCGATATCCTTCCCTCGCCCGTATAAAGTGTTTTGGCTACATGCGGCCGATATAGAGTCCCGCCGTTGGCAATAGCCGCATATACATTGGCCATCTGAAGCGGAGTAACCAACAGATCACCCTGGCCGATTGCCATATTCACAGTGTCACCGGGCAACCAAGTCTGCAGCTCCGGTTTGTTTTCGTTCCACTTCTTTTTCCAGGCTTTGTCGGGAACCCTGCCCTCTGTCTCCGAGGGTAGATCGACTTCAGTTAAAGCGCCTAGACCGAAAATTCTCGACCATTCTTGCAGCTTCTCCTGACCGGTTTTATAGAACCGGTAACCGATTTCGTAGAAGTAAACATCGCATGATTCAATAATTGCCGTGGAAAAGCCAACATAGCCGTGGCCGGACCTTTTCCAGCAATACTTAGCCCACTTTTCTCCCATTTCCGTCCATTTGCCGGTACAACGAAAATGGCTGTTAGTATTAATAATATTTTCCGTAAGCCCGGCCATACCGGTTACAACTTTGAAGGTTGAACCCGGAGGATAAGAACAGGTGATAGCGCGATTATTTAAAGGATAGTTGCTTTCTTCGGCAGTAAGTTGTTCCCAGTCCTTCGCGGCGATTCCCCCCACAAAAAGGCGGGGATCATAATTGGGATAACTAGCCATGGCCAGAATCTCGCCATTCCGGGGATCCATTACTATGGCCGCACCGGCCTGCGCATTGGGGTAATCCTGCTTATGAGCCAGGTCTAAAGCACTGGCTAGTGCTTCTTCGGTTGCTTGCTGAATGTTCTTGTCAATAGTAAGAGTTAGATTGTGTCCGGGAATCGGGTCTTTGGTAGAAAGGATCTTTAAAGGATCTCCGCTGGCATTAACCTCCAGCCTCTGTTCCCCTTTTTCACCTTTCAGAAAAGCTTCGTACTTTCCTTCAACTCCGGTTTTGCCGATAATATCTCCCTGACTATAGTCCTTGTACTCCTTCTTTCCGAGCTCGCCTTCGGACACTTCTCCTACATAGCCAAGCACATGCACTCCCAATGTACCGTTAGGGTAGTCTCTAATCGACTCGGACTGAATCCTGACCCCGGGAAAATCGCTCTGGTGCTCCTCAATAAAAACAACAACTTCCTGTCCGACATCCTCTTTTATGACCCTGGGCTTTAAGGGATCGGCTGTCTTTTCTTCCAATTTCTTTTTAATATCCTTAAGTGACATCCCCAGAACCGAAGATAATCTCTTTAAGACAACTTCATTCTCTTCAACAACAGAGGGAATAACCGAAACAACCATAGAAGGTCTATTATCAACCAGGATTTGCCCGTTTCGGTCATAAACAATCCCCCGAGGCGCCTGTAAAGAAACAGCTCTTATTCGGTTGCTCTCAGCCTGAGCCGAAAGTTCTCTGCCGGTCAATATCTGGAGAAACCATAGTCTTGCCAGAAGTACACTGAAAACAACAATGGTAATCGCACCAAAAACAGTTACTCTTCTTTGGGTTTTTTCATCAGGTCTAGCCATTTAAACTCACCAATTTCCCGCTCTTGGGACTATATTATCAGTCTCATATGAAAATCTTTGAATGATAGATTGCTAACGATTTAACTTACACTTCAAAATTTCGCCATGAGGGGTAAGTACGAAGAAAACCGTGTCGCAAGCCTCACAAAACATAATATCTAAATCCACATAAAGTTTTGTGGTGAGGCAAGACCCGAGCGGCAGTCAGGAATTCGATTTTGTTAAACCACAATGAGACCGACCGCGTGTTTTCAGAGTACTTCACCCCGATATAATATTCATTTATTTTATTAACAATTTGTATAGAGTATCTATATCAACAGACACTTATCTCTCCCTTTATGCTCAAATCCCAAACCGTTTTCCCTATCAAGCTCCCTTATTTAAAATAGGGGGCCTTCTTCTCAGCCACCACAATATGCGACAACAAGAAATAAACAATCGGAGCCAATAACGCATTATACAGTGCGGATGGAAGCACCAGACCGAGAAAAGTCGGCCAAAACATAACTCTTTCGCCAAGCAAATAAATAAGCGCGCCGTAAATAACCTGGTTAAGAATAGTAGCAGCAAAAATAGCGATCATAATAAGAAAAACATTATCGGCAAATAGTGCTCTTTCAACTAGTCCTCCCAGATAGCCCACTATTGTTTTGCAAAGCACGTTAAGCCCGACTCCCCGTATCAAAACCAGATCCTCCAGTAGCCCGCCAAAAAAACCCGCAACCGAGCCAGCTACCGGACCCTGGTTAAAAGCGTAAATAACCACAACGACCAATATTAAGTCAGGCTGTACGCCATAGACTTTAAGATGAGGAACTATTGTGGTCTGCAAAACAAATGACGCTAGTAGAATTAAAAAACCAACTAGAGTAGTCTGCAAATTATTTATCCTCCGTTCCATACGGATTCTTTGGAACAGGATTTGTAATTATCAAAGCTTCCTCTAATTTGGTAAATCCAACAGCCGATTCAATCTCTATCTCCTTAAAAAGGCCGTAAGGGCGTTGGGTCACTTCTTTTACGACTCCTATATAAATACCTTTGGGAAAGATACCGCCCAGACCGGAAGTCACAACTTGGTCCCCTTTCTTCACTTTCGAATCCTTGGAGATAAAGCTCAATTTCAATTCACCGCTTATTTGACCCTGAACCACCCCTGTTTCTCCCGTGCTTACTATTTGCGCCCCTACACCACTTTTTTGATCGGTTATTAACTGAACTCGACATGCACTTGGAGATGCATCGATTACCTGACCAACAAGCCCGCTGTCCACAACAACAGGCATATTCTTCTTAATGCCATTGTCTCTTCCCCTATCAAGAACAATAACATCTTGCCAGGCTGTGGAAGATTTACCAATAACATGAGCAGGCATTAGTTCAAGATCGGTTTTGTCCTTAAATCCCAACAATTTATTTAGCCGTTTATTCTCCTTTTCCGCCATGCGTAAAGAAACAACTTCAGCCTCTAGTTTCTTGTTTTCCTTTTTTAACGCCCTGTTCTCGGAATTCATGCTCCCGATACCGGCAACGAACCTGTAGGCAGACCTGAAAGGGGAAATGGCCCGGGAAACACCGGATTGAAGAGGAACAACCATGTTAACGGTATATCTCTGCACACGATGCAGAATACCATTACTGCCTTCTCTAAAATAAAGAGTCAGCACCATAATGCTGAATACTATTAATACGGCAAAAACTATACGATTACGCTTGCTCCATTGGGGATACAAACAACTCACACCCTTAAGAAATAACAAACTGCCTTTTCCGGCAAGAGAAGATGAAGTATAACAAAGTCCAGGAACAAGCTATCATGATCGGATATAAACCTATTAGTAAGAGCTCGACAACAAGTGCCCGAATTATTAAAAAGCAGTGTCTTGCCTCGTATTCTTGCGGTTAAATTTACTCCTCACTCTACCGCACCATAAAGCAATCCGCTAAAATTTTACCTTTGAGTACCAATAAGTACTTTCTTCAACACATCAATTTCCTCAAGCGCCTTACCGGAACCCATAACCACGCAAATCATCGGATCCTCGGTAACATGAACCGGCATTCCGGTCTCTTGTCTTAGTCTCTCATCAAGACCTTTCAGTAAAGAACCCCCTCCGGTTAATACAATTCCCCGGTCCATAATGTCACTGGAAAGCTCCGGCGGAGTTTTTTCAAGAGTTCCCTTAATTGCCGTTATTATGGCACTTAGCGGTTCTTCAATAGCCGCTCTTATCTCTTCCGATGAGAGAATAATATTCTTTGGCAGACCGGACAGTAAATCTCTTCCTCTTACCTCCGCGTCTTCTTCTTCTGGAAGAGGGTAAGCCGAGCCGATCTCGATCTTTATCTCTTCAGCCGTTCTCTCCCCGATCATTACATTATATTCCTTCTTAACATGCGATATTATGGCTTCGTCAAATTCGTCTCCTCCGATTCGAATCGACTCCGCCGTTACTATTCCTCCCAGAGAAACTACCGCGACCTCGGTGGTTCCTCCGCCGATATCAACTACCATGTTGCCGGTCGGTTCCTGCACCGGCAGACTTGCTCCTATTGCCGCTGCCATCGGCTCTTCAATTAAATATGCGGCTCGCGCTCCCGCCTGCAGGGTTGCCTCAAATACCGCTCTTTTTTCAACCTCGGTTACTCCCGAGGGAACACACACCACAACACGGGGTTTAACCATAAATGAACGTTTATGAACTTTCTGAATAAAATAACGCAGCATGCTCTCGGTAACATCAAAATCAGCAATCACTCCGTCTTTCAAAGGTCTTATTGCTACAATGCTTCCGGGAGTCCTGCCAATCATTTTCTTTGCCTCCGAGCCCACAGCTAGTATTTTCCCACCGTCTTTTTCAATCGCTACAACCGAAGGCTCAATAAGAACTATTCCTCTTCCTTTGACATGAACTTTTGTATTAGCAGTTCCCAAGTCGACTGCCATATCTCTCCCCAAAGGAATTGCAAGAAAATCAAGCATATTAAATTCCCTTCTCTTTCTGTTTTTTCAAATCATTCATATTAATAAGACCCGCAAAGAATCTCTGTCAACTTCTTCGCATATTTAATTGGTTCTATCTTTTCTTAGCTATTTTCAGCCTAAACTAATACTTTATCATCTCCAACACTAATTTCCAAAACCTGTTTTGGCAGGGAAAGTATTTTTCTTATTAAATAATTCGCTCCCACCCCATTAAAAGTGCCGGTAAATACAGCAATTAGTATTAAAAACGGTAGCTCCATAAGAATTCCCCAGTGGCTGAGAAGCAATCCCGCAAGTACCATCTGTACCAGATTATGTGATACCGCTCCGCAAATACTAATACCTACCAGACTAAACTTGCCAAAAAATCTTGCGTAAACCAAAATCATAATTAACGTACTTATCAAAGCGCCAGCGAAACTAAAGATAAAAGCCGGCGTTAAAAATGTTCCGGTTATCATTGATCCGATAATAGTACGAGCAACTACATTAAGAATGCTTTCCCGCCATCCGTAAAACATAATAAGAATAAGGGTTATGATATTGGCTAAACCAAGCTTCGCCCCCGGTATAGGCAAAGATGGAATATATGAGGCTTCCAGGAAATATAAGGTAATTCCCGCTCCCAAAAATAGAGAAAGAATGACCATTTTTTTTGTCTGCAACAAATCCTCCGATTGTCCTAATTTATAAAAAATAATATTCACTTCATAGTCATGCCAATTAAACTTTTGCCTGGATTTTCCCCACGATAACTACCCCATTGCCTATTGTCAGCTACTGGCTTATCGCATCCGGAGACTGTTTATCTCTTTCTCCAGCAATTTTTATAACAACCCTGTTAGGAGCGCAGACTATGCAATCACCTGGTTTGCTTATCCACCCGTTCTTCACGCATGTTTTCTGAAGACACGGGGAAGAAACCATTCGAGCCCGGCCATCGCGGATTTCGATTTCACTTTCCCCTTGCTCTCCTTCAAGCCTTAACGTGCTCTTTCCTTGAAGCGAATATCTACCAAATATTCGACCGTTCAAAGAAACAACAACCTCGCCTGGCCGCCCAAAAGAATTGGCAAGATAAACCGTTCCCCAAAAGGAAAAAAGAGCAAACAAAACCAGCAAACAAATCAAGCCTTTATCATACCTGGTAAGCGATCTTAAATCCACAAATGGCTCCCGAAAAATAACAATTAGTTTATCATTACGAGTATGCCCTGACAAGATTAAAATAGTGCTTTCATCAGGCTAAAAAGAAATACTAAGTTGATTTCTTAGCCAACGATGAAACCAGCTTTTTGCTTTCTTCTGTCTTCTGGATGCAATTGGTCGGGCATTTCTCAAAGCAAATCCCGCAATTAGTACAAGTTTCGTAATTGAATTCAGCTAGATTTCCATCAACCGCGATGGCCGAAGGCTCCACCGGACAGGACTTTTCACATATCTTGCAGGCTATACATCCCACTTCGCAAACTTTACGGACATTCTTGCCCCGATCTTTCGAATTACAGGATACATTGAAGTCCCCCTCCAACTGTACCAATTTCATTATTCCCCGGGGACAGGCGGATATACAAATGCCACAAGCCGTGCATTTCTCCCTATCAACCTTCGGTAGCTTGTCCTCACCCATATGCAAAGCGTCAAAGGGACAACTGACGACGCAATCACCAAAACCTAGACATCCGTAATCGCAGGCCAGTGGTCCACTTATAAGCTCGTTAGCAGCCGTGCATTGCCTTATTCCATCATAGATATAACAAATCTTCACTTTGCCACTGCCTCCCCCGCAGCCTACCACCGCAACTTTCTTGGCTTCCGCTTCCTCCACTTCAACACCTACAATAGCGGCAACCTCCTTTGCTACATCATACCCACCGGCAACACAAACATTGTATGGAGAATCGCCGTTAGCTATTGCTTCGGCTGCTCCCTCGCATCCTGGAAGACCGCATGCTCCGCAGTTTGAACCGGGAAGAACTTCGGCTATTTGTGCCACTTTGGGATCTACTTCCACATAAAGCTTGATTGATGCGATGCTCAGCACCAGACCCAAGAACGCAGCCAAGCCACCCATTGTCAACACTGCATCTACAATATATGTGTAATTCATATCCACTCCTTGCAACGCCTGCAAAAACCCCTAAAGCCCGAAAAGATTGGAAAAGCCGGTAAGAGCGAGAGACATTAAAGCGGCTGTAATAAAAGCAATCGGATAACCTTTAAATGATCTGGGGACAGGCGCAACATCTATCCTTTCCCTGATGGCCGCAAACATGATTATTACTACAGTAAAGCCAAGCGCTACTCCCAAACTATAAACAATTGCTTCTATGAACGTAAAATGATAGGCAACATGCAATTTTAGAAAACCGGGTTTTACACTTTCAGTAGCTGCCGCCAAAACAGCGCAGTTAGTGGTAATTAAAGGAAGGTATATTCCCAATGCTTTATAGAGAGTCGGTGAAGCTTTCTTGATTACCATCTCCTCAAATTGGACTAACGAGGCGATTACCAGGATAAACGCGGGAATATATAAAAACTCGCCTACCCCTAAAGGATACAATATATAATTCCAAACTACCCAGCAAATCGCCGAAGCAACCGTCATAACAAAAATCACCGCCAGACCCATTCCGATAGATGTTTCAATACTGGAAGAAACACCGAAAAAAGGACAAAGGCCGATAAATCGGATGAGTAATATGTTATATATCAAAGCGGCACCGATAAAAATCAGTATATATCTCTCAATTTCACCCATTAGGCATCAACCCGATTCTGCAATCTGTTCAACAAGGCCATTAATAGGCCGAAAGTTAGAAATGCTCCAGGAAACATAATCATAATCACCGGCGGTTTGAAGCCGGAACCCAGCGTGACTATCGTGTTCTCGAAAAGGACAATGGAACCTGTGCCTAAAAGCTCCCGCACAACGCCCATTATGATTAGAACTATGGTATAGCCCATTCCCATGCCTAATCCGTCGGCAGCCGATCTGATAACGGGATTCTTGGAAGCAAAAGCTTCGGCTCGTCCCAAGATCATACAATTAACTACTATCAAAGGTATCCAGACTCCCAAGCGGTCATATATGCCCGGAAAATAGGCTTTCATAGCTAGATCGACAATGGTGACAAAGGACGCGATCACCACTATAAACATGGGAATCCTGACCTCATCAGGAATTATTTTCCTTATTAGAGAAATAATGACGTTGGAACATACTAAAACGAAAGTCGCGCCAACTCCCAAAAACAAGCCGTTCTCAACCCTGGTAGAAACAGCAAGTGACGAACATAGGCCGATCATTAACCTCATTAAGGGGTTTTCAACTAAAAGGCCGTTTTTAAAATCTTGCCAAATCTCGCTAAAAGCGTTCACTAATTACCTCCGAGCATTTCAGCAGCTTTCAAAGCCTTTTTTACACCCAACGCCATAGCATCGGAAGATATTGTCGCGCCGGTAAGCCCATCGATATCCTCACCGACTTTCAAATTATCATTGACCATTTTCCCTATAAATTGCTCTGTGAACTCCGGCCCCATTACATTTTCCCCCAAGCCTGGAGTTTCCTTTATACTGATAACCGAGATACCCACAATCTCACCTTTGGGATCAATGCCCACATCAAAAAGGATAGGACCCCCATAGCCCCGAGGAGCAACTTGAACTACCCAGCCGACTCTTTTCCCATCCACTTTTACCTCGTAGACTTTCTGGATATCCTTATCTTCATTATGTACTTTTTGGGTCAGGTCATCCCGGGCTGTAAAATTGCCGGACTCCTTCGCTACCGGAAAAGCCTCTTTGTTTGACTTTGTTTCTTCTATCGCCGCTTGCTGGGTAATCTGTTTCTCGGTCATGGCATAAGTCAATGCCAATCCGCCACCGGCAATAACACAAATGACGGTCAAAGATATAACAAGTCTTAATATTTTTGCCACGTTGCTTTTACCCACTTTTAGCCACTCCAAAGACTTTGGGACGAGTATACTTATCAATCAACGGCACCCAGCAATTCATCACTAATATAGAAATCATAACCGCTTCCGGCAGACCGGAATAAAATCTAAGTAGAACCGTAAAAAATCCTAATCCAACACCATATATGACTTTTCCTTTCCGGGTAATACAGGAAGTAACATAATCGGTAGCCATAAAAAAGGCGCCTAGTATCAGTCCTCCGGCCAGCAGATAGAAAATAACATCTCCTTTTAAGATAAGTGTAAACACAGCTACCGTTCCCAGATAACAAAGGGGTATTCGCCAGTCAATAATCCGTTTTGCCAGCAGAACTGCCGCCCCCACCAGTAGGAGTAGTGCGGAGACCTCGCCGATACATCCCCCGGGATTGGAAAGAAGTAGCGCTTTATAAAAATAGGCCGGTTTTATCCCACTCACCAGACCTTCTCTCATCTGTTTCATGGCATAAAGGGGCGTCGCTGACGTGACCGCATCAAGTTTTGTCGTTACTCCTAATAGCTTAAAGCCCGCTTTCGAAACCAACGGAAGATACCAGTCTTTAGCCAGATGCTGAGGCCAGGAAAGCACCAGGACAACCCGACCGACCAAGGCGGGATTAAAGATATTGTATCCAAGGCCGCCAAATACCTGTTTTCCCAGCATAATGGCTACAAAGCCCCCTATCACTACTATCCACCAAGGAACTAGAGGCGGAAGGATAAGGGCGAGAAGAAGTCCGGTAAGGGCAGCGCTGAAATCACCGATTGTTACCGGCAATTTCATTAGCTTTTGATAAACACCTTCGGTAACCACACAGGTAAAGATACTTAACAAGATCACCATTAACGCGTGAAATTGAAAAACCCAGAGGGCGTAAAAGGTAACCGGAAGAAGAGCGCCGATCACCCAAAGCATTATTTGACGGGTACTTTCACCCTGCCAGATATGCGGTGAAACGGTTACAGTCAGTATTTGAGATTCATTCTCTTTTTTAAACTCTTCGCTCATCAAACAAATCCTTTACTACTAGCACTTGGCAGTAATTCTGCTCTTTCCCAGTCTGATATATTGAATATGCGGAATCCTTGCCGGACATACAAACGAACAGGTTCCGCACTCAATACAATCCATTACATTAAAAGACTCCATTGCATCCCAATCGCCAACCGCGCCATAAAGCGCGTAGTTATTGGGCATTAATCCTACGGGGCAATTATTTATACATCTCGCGCATCTAATACAGGCGGTTTGATTCAAAGGATCAAGTGATAATTCTTCATCGGTTAAAGCCAGAACCCCAGATGTTCCTTTAATGATGGGGACCGATAGATCGAACTGGGCAAATCCGGTCATGGGACCGCCTACGATGACCTTGATGGGATCTTTAGAAAATCCGCCGCACTCCTTAATAAGATGCTCAATCGGAGTCCCGATTTTTACCATAAGATTCTTCGGTCTCTTGACAGCCGATCCGGATACGGTTACCACTCTCTCGACTAAGGGTATTCCGCGTCGAACAGCGTTGGATATGGCAATAGTGGTTCCGACGTTTTGGACCACAACTCCCACATCCATCGGCAAACCGCCTGAGGGAACTTCACGGTCCAGGACGACCTTAATTAGAATTTTCTCAGCACCCTGGGGGTATTTAGTAGGTAGAACCGCTATTTTAATATCATTGGAATTAGTTAATTTCCGCCGCAGGTGCTTTATGGCCTCGGGTTTGTTATTCTCGATTCCGATAAAGGCACGCTTTGCTCCCAGTGCTTTCATGATCAAGGAAGTGCCGTCAATCAGATCGTCGGCTTGCTCCATCATTTGTCTGTAATCACAAGTAAGGTAAGACTCGCACTCGCAGCCGTTAATAATTACTGTGTCCACCGGCTTTTCTTTTGGAGGTGATAGCTTCACGTGAGTCGGAAATGCCGCTCCTCCCAAACCTACAATGCCTGCCTCTCTCACTGTTTCTCTTATCCGGTCGGGATCGGGACTCTTGTCATCAACTTTCCCATTCACCGCTTTTTGTTCTTGGTCAGGGATAATGACTATACAAAGGGCACCTCGTGACATGCAATGAGGACGGGATTCAATCGCTTTTACTTCACCGGAGACACTGGCATGAACCAATGCGGAGACAAAAGCATCATTACCCGCGATTTTCTGACCTGCTTTGACTTTATCACCGGGAGATACCAGTGGTTGATTGGGTGCACCTATGTGCTGTGTAAGCGGAATTATGATCTCTGAAGGAAGAGAAATTTCTTCGATAGATTTTTCAGCTGTGGCTTCTTTATAGCCTGGAGGATGGGTTCCGCCCTTGAATGTTTTCAACTTTGTCTCACCTAGAAAATTTTTGCTGCTATTAAAACGGAAGGGAGATTATAACTCTCCCTATTTTACCCTTTAATCATACGTCTTTGTATTAGTACTTAACGAGAATTAGTTTAACCCTGTACGGTAGAATCAATAGCTTCTCTGATCTATAGAGATATCTTAAGGATGATGAAAGAAAAATGCAAGCTAGAGCTAAGAAGAAGACTTTCTGCTTTTGGATCTAATGTCAGCCCTCTTGGAGATGGTAGCCCTGCAGTAAGGACAAACCGTCCAGCTTGTTCGCAACGCACGGCCGCATCTAGGACAAGATTCTTTAAGTTTTTTAAGACAGTGGGGACAAATTAAAAAATCCGGCTCAATTGGCTTAAAGCAAGATGAGCATACCAATTCCGATTTGCCAAGAGTCGCTTCCTGTGCTTTTATCTCCAGCTCCCTTTCTCTTACATCCTCAAGGAGTTCGGGAGGCCGTACTACCAGGTAGATAAACCATCCGAATAGATTAAAAAATAGGACTACCGCCGCCCAATAGACGGAAAGAGCGCCTCTTCTTTTGGCATCGCGATAAGTCCAGTACACCAAACTTAACCAAAAAACAATCACAAATAAAACAAAAAGCCTGGTAGTAAGCTTAAATACAGGGGAGCTAAAAAAATTAGTAAATGTCGAAAAAAGATCCATATCTCTCGCCTTTACAGATAAGCCAAAAACCCCGAAGTTCACCCTATTGGCAACTTATTCTCTTAATTGTATCCATTTTCCTTCTAAAAGAAAACGTTTTAAACAATTATCCCTATTTTACTCCGGTTTGTATTGATTAAGAAAATCCTTGCTTTCTCCCACCGTGTAAAGTGAACCGGTCACCAGGACCAGGTCATCTTGTTTCGCGCTTTTTATCGCAAATCGCAGTGCTTCTTTGATATCTTTAATCACTTTATAATTTGAACTTAGAACGGCTACTTTTTTGCCAAGTTTTTCCGCTTCTAAGCATCTTTCGCTGTGATTCTCGGTAACTATGACAAGGTCAGCATGGGGAATAATTGGTTTAAGCATCTCATCAATATTTTTGTCTCCCAGAATAGCCATTACCAAAATTAGCCGACTAAATCCTATCCGGTCAAGAGTACTTACCAATTTCAATACGCCGGAAGCATTGTGCGCCCCGTCCACAACTATAAAAGGATCTCTTGAGATAATCTCAAATCGTCCCGGCGAAGTCACTTTGCGACAAGCTTCTTTGAGTTTTTCTAAAGACAGTGGTTTCTCCAGATAAGCCTCGCTTATCGCTATGGCCAATGTGGCATTTTCTCCCTGATGCTCGCCCAGTAGAGGCAAAACAATATCATTGTAATTGCAGTATAGTCCTTCAACTGAAATCATCTGGGCTTGGCTATCTATCCTGGCAACGGAACTAAGAGCGAAATCGCTTTTAAAAGATAGCAATTGAACTTTCTGTTCTCTGCACCGTTCTTTGACCACCGCCAGAGCTTCTTCTTTTAAACTTCCGGCAACAGCTTTACTACCGTTCTTTATAATATGCGCCTTCTCCCAGGCTATTTTGGAAATAGTCTTACCCAATCTATCCGTATGCTCAAGATCGACATTAGTAATAGCGGCTACCTCCGGAAAAATGATATTGGTGGCATCCCATCTTCCTCCCATTCCCGTCTCAATAACCGCGCAATCCAAATCCTGTCGAGCAAACATATAAAAAGCAAGCGCGGTTAGAATCTCAAAATGAGTCAAAGGTTCTTCCGATTTCTCATTTGTCGCTTCAATATAGGGAATAATCTCATCTAAAGAGTCGGCAAAATACTCCTCTGCTATAGGGTAGTTGTTGATTAAGAATCTTTCAGTATAAGAACAAAGATGGGGCGAGGTATAAGTTGCCACCTTCAACCCGTGCTCGACAAGAATGGCCGATACAATTCTGGCAGTTGAGGTTTTTCCGTTTGTACCGGCGATATGGATTGAATTAAACCGTTCTTGAGGTTTCCCCAGCATATCGCAAAGAGCGCGGATCTGTTCCAAACCGGGTTGGATTCCAAAATTAATCGTGGTATCCATATAAGCTATTGCGTCTTTAAAATTCATTTATTCCTCAGCAATTCCTAAGCAAAGAAATTTCCTGACCATCAGGACACAGCAGTCATACCAGGATTAAAAAGCAATATTGGTAGAATCATTATATAAGTACAATCAAAAATAAAAAATAATAAACATTAACTTAGTCAGATAGAAAGCAGGAAATGTCTTTTGGAGTAGTTAGCAGAATTATCACATTGATTAGCTTATTTGTTCCAGCTGTTTTCTTAGTCTTTCCTCTTCTTTAATAGAGGCGGTGAGTTTCTCTTTTTCTTTGTCAACAATTGCCTTTGGGGCTTTATTTAAAAATTCTTGCCTGGATAATTTGGTTTTTGCCTTCTCCATATCGGCACATACCGATTTGATTTCTTTCTTTAACCGCTCCCGCTCTCTTTCCACATCAACCAAACCGGCAAGAGGAACATAGATTTCAATCTCATCTTCAACCGCCAAGGCGGATTGCTCCGGTCTGGAAATGTCAATTCCTAGAGTAAGTTCAACTACACCTGCCAGGTTCAGAATATAGTCTTTATGATCGTCGATGATGCTCAATTCTTCCTCACTGGTGACTTTAAGCACGGCGTTTATTTTTTTGGAAGGAGCGATATTTAACTCCGACTTTATTGTGCGTAAGTTTGTTATGATCATTTTTAAAAGATCCATCTTGCTTTCAGCGCCTTTATTGATCATCTTCTTGTTTGCCCTCGGCCATTCCAAAACCATTATGCTCTCCCCGTCCATGGGGAGCTTTTGCCATATCTCTTCGGTAATAAAAGGCATGAAAGGATGGAGCAATCTCAAGAATGAATCAAGCACCTCTACTAGGACGTTTTGAACAATCTGTTTCTGTAATGCCTGGTCGGCATCGGCTTTATCATCGGAATCCGTCTGATAAAGGCGGGGTTTGGAAAGTTCCACATACCAATCACAGAACTCCGCCCAGAAGAAATCATATAAGAGCCTGCTGGCTTTGCCGAAATCAAAATGATCCAGAGCTTTATTGACCCGCTCAATCGTTCTATGCAAAAGGGAAAGAATCCAGCCATCGGCCAGACAGTGCTTCGGATTATCCAGTTTCTGATAACCTTCCAAATTCATTAAAAGAAAACGTGAGGCATTCCATATTTTATTGGCAAAATTACGGCTCATTTCCAACTTATCTTCGGAAAATCTCATATCCTGAGATTGGGTCTGAATGGTTAAGCCGAATCTTGTCCCGTCAGTTCCGTACTTATCAATAAGATCCAGCGGATCTACGCCTGTTCCCAGAGATTTGCTCATGCGCTTGCCTTCAATGGTCATGACTGTCGGATGGATGATTACCGTATGGTAAGGAATATCATTGGGGAATTTCAGACCCATCATAATCATCCGGGCGACCCAAAGATAGATTATATCCCTTGCCGTGCTCAGCGCTGATGTTGGATAGAAAAATGCTAGGTCATCAGTTTGCTCGGGCCAGCCTAGGGTAGCAAACGGCCATAGAGCCGAAGAGAACCAGGTATCCAGAACATCCGTATCCTGTCTTATATCCGAACTCCCGCATTTGCCGCATTTCTGAGGATTCTCCATGGCCACAACAGTTTCACCGCATTGGCAATACCAAGCCGGAATTTGATGCCCCCACCAAATCTGGCGTGATATACACCAATCTTTGATATTATTCATCCAGTCAAAATAGACTTTTTCCCATCTTTTAGGAACAAATTTTACTTTACCTTCCTCAACAACCTTGATGGCCGGCTTGGCAAGCGGCTCCATTTTTACAAACCACTGCTCCGATAGATACGGCTCCACGACTGTATGACACCGATAACAATGACCCACCGCGTGCAGGTGGGGTTCAATTTTTTCCATCAAGTCCGCTTCTTCCAAATCCATCACAATCGCTTCCCGGCACCCATATCTATCCATCCCCAGATATTCTCCGCCATTACTATTGATCTTAGCGTCCGATGTAAAAATATTAACCTGTTCCAATTGATGGCGCTCGCCGATCTCAAAGTCATTAGGGTCGTGAGCCGGTGTCACCTTCACGGCTCCGGTTCCGAATTTGGGATCGACATGCTCATCAGCGATTACCGGCATCTCCCTTCCCACACAAGGCAGAATAAGCGTTTTGCCGATATATTTCTTATAACGGGGATCATCGGGATGAACCGCTACGGCTGTGTCTCCCAGCAGCGTCTCCGGCCGTGTCGTGGCAATAGTCAAATATTCGTCGGAATCCTTAAAAGGGTACTTGATGTGCCAGAGATGGCCATCCTCATCTTCGTGCTCAACCTCGATATCGGAAAGAGCGGTGAGACAGCGCGGGCACCAGTTTATTATGCGATGCCCTCTGTAAATAAGACCGTCTTCATACAATCTAACAAAGACAGCCTTGACTGCTTTTGAATAACCTTCATCCATAGTGAAGCGCTCTCGGTCCCAATCACAGGAGCAACCAAGCCTTTTTAACTGGCCTATTATGGTATTTCCGTACTCTTCCTTCCATTCCCAGACCTTTTCGATAAATTTCTCCCGCCCAAGATCCTGGCGGGTTAATCCTTCCTTTGCCAGCTGTTTTTCAACAACGTTTTGGGTGGCAATGCCGGCATGATCTGTTCCCGGAAGCCAAAGAGCCGCGCATCCCTCCATTCTTTTCTTGCGCATAATAACATCCTGCAGAGTATTGTTAAGCGCGTGACCCATATGCAGAGAACCGGTCACATTGGGTGGGGGAATAACTATAGTAAAAGGCTCTTTGCCGTCTTCTATTTCGGCATGAAAATAATCCTTCTCCAGCCAAAAAGAATACCATTTTTGTTCTACTTCATTAGGATTGTAGACTTTTGGAAGCAGCTCCATCGTTCACCTCAACGCAATAAGATTGTTATTCTCTTTCCGCATCCTCAATAGCACTAATAATGCTTCTTATCTTTTCTTCCTGGATTCTTCCTTCCCGATACGCATCGAGAAGTCGCACCGCCAGCCCGTCGTCTCCCCGACGAGCCCTCGGTGAATCACAAAGCTCTTGATTCCTGCCTAGCAGACAAAAGTCTCCAAATTTTGACAACCAGCGGCATTCCTCACATAAGTTTCCCATTAAATTTCACCATCCTTTTTGCCTTAAGCAATAACTCTATTTTTAACACAAATAAAGCTTTCAACATAGTCCCGCCAATAAAATTCCCTCTTCACCGAAGACGAGAGAGGGATTTCAAATATACGCAGTATTGTATTGTCCGATAAAAACCGCAGCTCCTGTCATTTCGAACTCGCCGACAGGATATAACTGTATTGATCCTTACTTAAGCCAGCTCAAACCGGTCTTATTAAAATACGCGAGGCTTGATACTCAAGCAAGCCACAAGAAATATTGCTTTTAATTATAATAAAATATCTAAGCCGAAATCTCTTTCTCGGAAACTCCCTCGCCTTTAGTAACCAAAGTTGGCTTGATATTCTTCTTAACTACATCTTTGGTGATAACACATTTGGAAACATTGGTCTGGGAAGGCAGCTCATACATCACATTAAGCAATATTCCCTCCAGTACAGACCTTAATCCACGGGCACCGCTTGCCCGGCTCAGTGCTTTTTTGGCAATCTCCATTAACGCGTCCTTGGAAAAAACCAGTTCCACATTGTCATACTCAAAGAACTTCTTGTATTGCCTAACCAGGGCGTTCTTTGGTTTGGTAAGAATCTCGACCAAATCGGCATCCTTAAGATTATGAATGGCGCATACAACCGGTAATCGGCCGATAAATTCGGGTATCAATCCATACTTTATCAGATCCTCGGGCAAAACCCGGCCGAGTATTTTTCCGATCTCTTTCTTTTCCCTTTTCTTGATATCCGCCCCAAAACCGATTGCTTTATTTCCGATCCGGTTTTCTATAACCTTTTCCAAACCGTTAAAAGCGCCACCACAAATAAACAAGATATTTGTAGTATCAATCTGCAAGAACTCCTGGTGAGGATGTTTCCTGCCTCCCTGGGGAGGAACACTTGCTTCGGTTCCCTCCAAGATTTTCAACAGAGCCTGTTGAACACCTTCTCCCGATACATCCCTGGTTATCGAAGGATTCTCAGACTTTCTGGCTATCTTATCGATCTCATCTATATATATAATGCCGGTTTCCGCTTTCTTAATGTCATAATCAGCAGCTTGAATAAGCTTGAGCAGAATGTTTTCCACATCTTCACCGACATATCCGGCCTCAGTAAGAGCAGTCGCATCCGCGATGGCAAACGGAACATTTAATATTCTAGCCAGAGTTTGCGCCAGCAATGTTTTGCCGCAGCCTGTTGGCCCGAGTAGTAAAATATTGCTCTTTTGCAGTTCTATGTCTTCGTCCTGCGGTCCGACTTGTATCCTTTTATAATGATTGTACACAGCGACTGAAAGAGTCTTTTTAGCTTCTTCCTGCCCGATAACATACTCATTTAGGATATTGTAAATCTCTTTGGGCTTTGGTAGTTCCTCAAGCTTAACTTCAACTTCATGCTCTAATTCTTCCTCGATTATTTCATTGCATAGGTCTATACATTCATCGCAAATATAGACCCCAGGTCCGGCAATAAGCTTCTTTACCTGACGTTGACTTTTGCCACAAAAAGAGCATTTAAGCTGTTCACTGCCTTCACCGAACTTCGGCACGATTAGCCCTCCTTCGACTTCCGATTAACAAAGACTTCATCAATTATTCCATATTTTTTTGCCTGATCCGAAGTCATAATAAAATCTCTATCGGTATCGTGTTTTATTGTCCCTAAATCTTGACCTGTATGTTTGGCCAATATTTCATCCAACAACGCTCGATTCCTCAAAATCTCCTTTGCCTGAATATCTATATCCACAGCCTGGCCGCTGGCGCCTCCATGTGGTTGATGGATTAATATTCTTGAATTTTGAAGAGCAGATCTTTTGCCTTTTGCCCCTGCTGCCAAAAGAACCGCGCCACCGCTTGCTGCTTGCCCGATGCAAATCGTGGCAACATCTACCTTCACATACTGAATCGTATCGTAAACAGCCAGCGTTGAAGTAATTATTCCACCCGGACTATTGATGTAAAGCGAGATATCCTTTTCAGGATCCTCTGATTCCAGGTGAAGCAACTGCGCAATAATTACGTTTGCAACCTGGTCGTTTATCTCTCCGCCAAGAAAAATAATCCTGTCATTTAAAAGCCTGGAATAAATATCATACGACCGCTCTCCCCTATTTGTTTGCTCTATGACAATAGGTACAAGGTTGTTCATAATCTTCTTCTCCTTCAACTATTTGTCTTTCTTTGTTTCTTTCTCCTCAGTTTTAGTTTCCTTCTCTTCTGATTTTTCCTCTTTTTTTACCTTATCACTCTGCGGTTTGGGCGCTACCTCTGAAACCTCTGCCTCTTCAGCCAGGAGATTCCAGGCCTTTCTTATACGAAGATCCTCTCTAATAAACTCATAGCTACCCTGTTGCTTAACTCTTTCAATTGCCTCCTTGGGATCTTGCTTGCCACTCTTAGCTATGCTTGTAATTTCATTATCGGTTTCTTCGTCAGTGATTTCAAGCTTCTCTGCTCTGGCAATTGCATCAAGTGTAAGTTCCTTTTTAAGCTCCTCTTTTGTTTCCTTTTCTGCCTCTTTCTCCAGTTTCTCGTTATCCTGGTTTGTCGCTTTCAAATATTCTTCCAAACCTATTCCTTGCTTTTTCAAGGACTCAACAAAATCTTTTAGTTTCAGTTCTTTTCTGTTCTTTATCATAGTCTCCGGTATATCTACTTCTACACCTTCGACCGCTTTATTGAGGACATCCATCCGTAATTTAAAATCTATTTGCTGTTCACCGGTTTTCTTTAATTTTTCTCTAATATCTTTTTTAAGCTCTTCCAAGGTGTCAAACTCACTTATCTCTTTGGCAAAATCATCATTGGGTTCCGGCAGAACTTTTTGTTTTACTTCTTTTACAAGAACCCGAAACTTCGCCTTTTTTCCGGCAAGCTCCTGGTTTTGATAGTTGGCGGGAAAATCAATCCAAATATCCCGTATCTCAGCTTTTCCAGCTCCTTCAAGTTGTTCCTCAAAACTCCCTACAAATCTTCCGGAGCCTATTTCCAGTAAATAATCCTCGGCCGACCCACCCTCAAAAGTTTTTCCTTCAACTGTTCCCTCGAAATTTATTAAAGCAAAGTCGCCTTTCTTGATTTTTCTTTCCACCGGTTCGAGCTGAGCTGACCGACCTCGTAAATTCTCAATTTGGCGATCAACCCATTCATCTTGTATTTCAAGCTTTTCCTTGGTAACCTTTAGGCCTTTATATTTGCCAAGTTTTACTTCAGGTTTAACTTCAACCTTAGCATTAAACTTGAATGGTTTTCCTTCTTCAATTTGGACAATATCAACTTCCGGCTGAGCAATGGGGCTTACTCCTTCTTTATCAATAGCTTCGCTATAGTATCCAGGAAGAGTATTTTGCAGAATCTCATTATAAATCGCAGCCATTCCCACATGACTTCTGACAACCTTTGACGGGATTTTACCCGGACGAAATCCAGGTATCTTAATCTTCTTGGATATCTCCTTACATGCCTTTTCAATATCCTTGTCAATTCGCTCTGTAGGCACTTCTACCTTTAGTAATACCTTATTCTTTTCAATCTCTTCAAGACTTGTTTTCAAATAGATCACCAAACTTCTTTTTGTCGTTTAACCAATTAGAACTTTCTTTTCATATATAAAATGAGGATCAATGCATATCAAAGACCTCATGAATATCCTTCTATCCAAAAACATTACATAAGCTTTCGGGCAAACCAAAGCTAGTTGCAATAACAGATATAGTTTTAGTATTTCTGGTGCCGCGGGGGAGACTCGAACTCCCACATCCTAGGACACATGCTCCTAAGGCATGCGCGTCTGCCAATTCCGCCACCGCGGCCTTCTGAATTATAGCCTTAGAAACCACGAATCAGTGGGTCGTGCAGGATTCGAACCTGCGACCTTGGGATTAAGAGTCCCCTGCTCTACCAACTAAGCTAACGACCCGCCACTTTATTTGCAAATCTTTTAGTTTTTTATTTTTTGTAAGGATTTTTTCTTTTTTAGATTTTCTCTAGGCCGGGTGTTTTTCGCTTCTCATATAATGATTTTATAAAATCCTTATCCTTATTTTTTCAAGCGCGCCCGGAGGGACTCGAACCCCCGACCCTCAGATTCGAAGTCTGACGCTCTATCCAACTGAGCTACAGGCGCATTAACCGTAAATGATAACAATGTGTTTATGTATGCTTGTTGTGTTTCACTCATCATTTCTTGGCGATCCCGCCAGTCTTGCTTAAAAAACCTCTTGGGGTGAGTGAGGGGATTCGAACCGCCCTCCCTCGCTGCGCTCTTCCTATGGGGCAAGCCCCCTAGGACGCAAATCCGCCAAACAGCGGATTCGCTGTCACCCCCAATACTCGGGGAAATCCTTTCCCCGAACTCCTTTGTCGAGGGTTTATGCCAAACTACTCCCGAATCTGTACTTCTACTGGGGTGAGTGAGGGGACTCGAACCCCCGACCTTTGGAGCCACAGTCCAACGCTCTAACCAATTGAGCTACACTCACCATATTGCTCCGCCCAAATTTAAAAATTAAAATTCAAAATCTAGATTTTTTTATAAAATCCCCAAGCTTACACTCCAAAACAAACCAACAGCCATCTCTGGCGCCCCCGGAGGGATTCGAACCGCCCTCCCTCGCTGCGCTCTTCCTATGGGGCAAGCCCCCTAGGACGCAAATCCGCCAAACAGCGGATTCGCTGTCACCCCCAATACTCGGGGAAATCCTTTCCCCGAACCCCTTTGTCGAGGGTTCTCTCATGTAAATCTGCAAGCTTACACTCCAAAACAAACCAACAGCCATCTCTGGCGCCCCCGGAGGGATTCGAACCCCCGACCCTCGGATTAGAAGTCCGATGCTCTATCCAACTGAGCTACAGGGGCTCAATTGTTACTTTTTGCCAAGCTTTGCTGAGCCTGCATTATATATATTTATCAAATGCAACCAAAGCCCGTTCCATACCCAGATACTTATCGGCTGGAGCGGACGACGGGATTCGAACCCGCGACCAACAGCTTGGAAGGCTGTGACTCTACCAGCTGAGTTACGTCCGCATAACTTGTTGATGATAAGTAATTGTATCTTAATTACTCACACCAATTAATCCGGGTCGGGGTGAGAGGATTCGAACCTCCGACCTTCTGCTCCCAAAGCAGACGCGCTAAACCAAGCTGCGCCACACCCCGTCGCAAACTTTCATGCTACTTGCAAGTCTTATTATTCTACAACTCTCATGAAACGAAAATAATTGACACCTGCAATAATAACAGATGCCAATCAGCTTGCAAGACAAATAGTAGTATACAATATTTTTCTTAAGAATTCATCAAAACAAATAGTGAAACAACGTCCATTCTGCTCTATACTCAATTCCCTGCTGTGATTACTCCTCGGAGAACAACTTCTCAAGCTTGCTTTTCATTGCACCAAACGCTTTTCCTCGATGACTTATCCTGTTCTTTTCCTTTGGAGGCAGCTGGGCGATTGTCACATTATATCCATCCGGCACAAAAAGCGGATCGTATCCAAAGCCGCCCTCACCTTTTGGTTCAAGCGCTATATGCCCGCGACAAACACCTTCGGTTACCAGGAGAGTCCCCTCAAGATCAAAATAAGCGGCCACACATCTGAATTGCGCGCTCCTATCCGAAACAGGAATGTTCCGAAGCTCGTTAAGAAGTTTGATATTGTTATCCGGCGTTGAACAATTATCCCCCGCATACCGTGCGGATTTCACCCCCGGTGCACCTCCGAGAGCATCCACCTCCAAACCGGAATCGTCAGCCAGAGCTGGAAGCTTTGAGAAGCCTGATATTGCTTTAGCTTTCAAGATAGAATTCTCTTTAAACGTCGAACCAGTCTCTTTAACTTCCGGCCAATTACCAAATTCTTTGAAGGTAGAAAAAGAGATGTTCTTTAGCTTGATTATCTCCAATATCTCTTTTATCTTGCCTTCATTTTTTGTGGCAATGACAATCCGGATTGCTTTATTATCCAAGATCCTCACCGATAATCAATTTTTGATGCTCTATCAATTGTTCGATGCCGAACTCTGCCAGATCAACAAATTCTTCCATTTCCGTGCGTCCAAAAGGAACTTTTTCCGCCGTGCCCTGGATCTCTATTATTTTTTTGCTGCCGGTCATGACGACATTCATATCAACTTCCGCATTTGCGTCTTCCGCATAACAAAGATCAAGACAAGGAGTGCCATCAACAAGCCCCACACTGATACCTGCCACAAAATCAGACAGTAGCAGCAACTCTATCTGCTCTTGTTCCCTGAGATACTTAAGAGCGTCAAAAAGGGCGATGAATGCACCGGTTACAGCAGCCGTTCTGGTTCCACCATCAGCTTGGATAACATCGCAATCAAGCCAGATAGTGATCTCTCCCAACCTTTCCAAATCAACAACCGAGCGCAAAGAACGCCCTATCATTCGCTGGATCTCATGAGTCCGTCCGCCCACCCTGCCTATTGCCGATTCTCTTATGGAACGCTCTTCCGTTGCCCGGGGAAGCATTGAATATTCCGCGGTTATCCACCCTTTACCGGTTCCCCGCAAGAAATTTGGAACTCTCTCTTCCACGCTTGCTGTACAAATCACCCTGGTATTACCCAGTTCAAGAAAAACCGATCCCTCCGCGTGAGGAATATAATCGCGTACCGTGTTAATCTGCCGCATTTCAGTCGGCTTTCTGCCATCAATCCTTTTCAAGATTACCACTCCTTAGAACCATTAATTAAATCCAGATAATTGGCATAAGTCTCTTAAATTGGACTATTAATATATCAAATTTTCAACTTCCCGCCATGAGAGGTAAGTACGAAGAAAATCGTATCACAAGCCTCACATATCATAATATCTAAATCTACATAAAGCTTTGTAGTGAGGCGAGACCCAAGCGACGGCCAGGAATCCTGTTTAATTAAACCACAATGAGACCGACCGCGTGTTTTCAGAGTACTTTACCCTGATATAATTCTAAACTTACTTGCTAATAACTATCCATTACTACCTATATCAAATATTTCCGGTTTTCTTCCGCAATAATTACCTCCCCGGGGAAATAATTCTCCGCTTGCTTTTTTGAAACTCGGGGATCCAAACTGCTCCAAATATGGGTAAGCAATAGTCTTTTCGCTCCCGCTTCCGCTGCAATCTTTCCGGCTTGCTCCGCGGTTAAATGCCCTTTTTCCAGCAAATCATCTTTTGCCTGTAAAGTTGCCTCGCACACTAGCAGATCGACATCACCGGCTGCTTCGCTTATAATCGGTTTACACTCGAAACCACAATCAGAGGAGAATACAACTCTTTTCTTCCCCTCGATATTTAAAGCGTAAGTTTCTTTAAAGTGCGGAACCAGGAAAGGCCGAATATGCAATGTGCCAATTTTAATTTCTTCCATCGCGACAAAATGTCTGAACTGAAAAACCTCCATAAACAAATCTTGTCTTTCTTTGGCAATAAGTCTTAGGAAATGCTCCTTTCCACCGGACGGAGTAATAACCAAAAGCGGTGTGGCAACTCTCTTTTCGTATTGCAAATAATAGCGAAGAGGATATATGTCCAAAAAATGATCGGTGTGAAGATGAGTTATTATAAGCGAGTTAAGGCTGGCGGGATCAATCCAACGCAGAAGATTACTCAGAACTCCCGGTCCGCAGTCAATAAGTATGTTTGTGTTTCCTTCCCTCAACAAATAGCCGCTACAAGCTTTCCCTGGACCGGGATAAGCAGCTGAAGCACCTAAAACCACAAGTTCCATAGCCAGTAAGCCCCTCCACCAAATATCTTATACAAAGTGCAAATGTTCTAATTATGTCTTTTCTTTAGAAATCTGTGTTTGTGAAGTATCCGGCAGCAATACAGATCCAGAGAGCGAAATCTTATCGACCATCTCAATTTCTCTACCCAAAAATCTCGATCCCAGATTTAGGAATTTCTCACCGTCTCCAGTTGAAATAAAGCGATAGTTAGAATTCTTATTTGTCTGCTTTAATTTGTCTTTCCGGGTAAGTATATTCTTCGCTTCCTTGGCAGTTTCAACCGCTGAACTAATCAGCTCCACTCCGCTTCCCATCACATCCACCACCAATTTGCTTAAGAGCGGGTAGTGGGTACATCCAAGCACCAGGGTATCCACTTCAGCAGATATCAGAGATTCAAGGTAAACTTCAGCTATTTCCCTGACTTCCGGCGTATCTACTTTCCCCTCTTCAACAAAATCCGCAAACTGAGGACAGATCTGGGAATATATCGTTATCCCCGCATCAAAAGAATGAATTGCTTTCTCGTAAGCCTTGCTTTTAATGGTCGCTTCTGTTCCGATTATTCCCACACGACGGTTACGAGTTGATTGAACAGCACCTTGAGCACTCGGCTCAATTACCCCGATAATAGGAATAGTAAACAGCTCCTGAGCCGTCTTTAACGCGGCGGCCGAAGCACTATTGCAGGCAATAACGATGAATTTAACATCTTCCTCTTTTAGAAAATCAATAATTTCAACAACGAAGCTTTGAAGTTGAGCAGCTGTTTTTGTGCCATAGGGGAAGCGAGCTGTGTCACCAAAATAGATGATGCTTTCATTGGGAAGCATCTCAATCATTTCTTTAACAACTGTCAGACCTCCAACGCCTGAATCAAAAATCCCAATAGGCCTATTATCCATTAAATTTCCACTTAATCCTCTCAAATTTATTTTGGTCGCCAGACCGCATCCGATCAGTAGAAACCTTTAGCAGGAACAAAACAATACTGCGTTATTATATCAGCAAATTATCTGAATCGCTCGGATATTTATAAAAAACGGGCAACCCGGTGAGATATCGGCTATTAATATAATATCCCAGGCTAATCCAATAAGCCAATTTGCAGCATTTTGGACGCTGATAATTGATATAGTATACTAAATTCTGGTGATAGGATGAATTGCACGCATTTGCCAAGTATTAGCCAACACCTATTTTTGTTATTTGCGAATATGATTGCTAGGCAACGGTAAGGAAAATAAATGAAGATAATAAGACAACCCCTCTATTATATTTACACAAAATTGCTTCTCTCCGAAGTCAGAAAAGACAATTTACCTAATCATCTTGGTTTGATTCTGGATGGAAATCGGAGATTTGCCAAAGAAAAAAAACTGAGAGATACCGCCGAAGGCCACATAAAGGGTGCCGATAAACTGGATGAAGTCTTGACCTGGTGCCAGGAGTTAGGCATTAAAGTAATTACCATCTGGGTCTTATCGACGGAGAACCTTTTCCGGGACAGACACGAATTAGAAAAGCTGCTTAAGGTAATTGAATACAAAATTCTTGATCTTGCTAACAACCCCATAATCCATAAAGAGAAAGTTCGTATAAAAGCAGTAGGACAACTGGAAATCCTCCCGCCCTCAACCCGCAAAGTTATTAATGAAGCAGAAGAGGCCACCAGAGAATATGACTCATTTTTCTTAAACATCGCCATTGGATATAGTGGGCGGCAAGAGATAGCTGACGCCTTCAAAAAGATCCTCAAGGACAAGGAGCAAAGCGATAAGACAATAGATGAGATAATCAAAGAGATCGATCCGGAAACCATAAGCAAATACATGTACGAATATAAGCTTCCCGATCCGGACCTTATTATAAGAACCAGTGGAGAATTAAGACTTAGCGGATTCATGCTATGGCAAAGCGCCTACAGCGAGTTTTATTTCTGTGATGTCTACTGGCCGGCCTTCCGTAAAATAGACCTATTAAGAGCTATTCGTAGCTACCAGCAAAGACAACGAAGATTTGGCAAGTAATCAGCATCCATCAAAAAACAGATCCATCAAATAAGAGCCCGTAAGTATTAATTGTTTTGCCGGCAATCAGAATAAGCACAACCCTCAGATTTCTTTAAGTAATACCGTTTTGCAGGGTATAATTAAGATAAGTGGTATTATTAGAGTACAGCGACCCACAAATAACTTGACCGAAAGGTAGCCAAAAGTGTTTAAATTTACGTTATTTAAGATAAAAGGATACCTGGTCTTACTAGTACTTCTGGCTCTGGCAAGAAATTCAACCAATTTCGACAAAGACGAAATCGAAAAAATAGTCGAAGCCGCAAAGCAAGGTGATGCCAAAGCTTTTGAGTCCATCTACCAGTTATTCTCAGATAGCATATACAGATATTTATATTACATGGTGGGTGAAAAAGAAACTGCTTATGACCTGACTTCACAGACATTCCTCAAAGCCTATGAGAATATAAAGAGCTACCGCTTCAAGGGATACTCTTTCTCTGCCTGGCTATATAAGATCGCGCACAATGTGGCAGTTGACAATTTTCGCTCCCTTAAAGCAAGGCCGCAAGAAGTGAGTTCGGACAAAACCCAAGAAGTAGTTAAAATAGCGGAACAAAGCTTTGAGGAAAAGGTCGTAGACAGGATGGCAATTGAAAATGCGCTTAGCAAATTAACCGAGAAACAAAGGCAGGTAATGATCTTAAAATACATAGAGCAATTGAATAATCCGAGAATAGCCGAAATCCTTGGAAAAACAACATCGGCCGTCAAGGCCCTGGAACGAAGAGCTCTAAATGAGCTCAAGGACATTATTTTACTTCAGCGAGCTAAAGAGCAAGTGTATCAAGAAGAGGGAATATATGCCGGACGAAGATAATCTGGACAAACAAATAATAGAAGCGTTAAAATCCTTGCCTCTGGTCTCCCTGGGCGCAGACAAGAAAGCTAGCCAGTTAGGCAGTATGGTTACAGCCATATCGACCGGGGCAATAGCGATGAAGGAATTTTCTGTCTTTGAACTTATTTTTGACCGGTTAAAAGAAATACTCGGTAAATATTTTATTGTTTCAACAATTGTCGCTTCCATTATAGTAACGGGATTCTTCGGTTATCTCGCTTATCCATATATCAGCCCTAAACCTCCGTCACAGGAGAAAGCAACTCTGGTAAAAAAATCGGATCAAGAGACAGAGAAAAAATCCGAATCCAAGACGGAAAACACAAATCAAACAACCCAAGCTGAAGAGACAGAGACTCAAGAAGAGCAGATAGACCAGCAAGCAACCACAACTTCAACCACAAGTACATCTACTACAAGGCGCACAACATCCGGCCAAACACCGCCGACTCAAACACCGGGAACCGGACAACCAACACAACCACCTCCGCCTCCACCACCTCCTCCAAATCAGACACCGACATGTGACTTTACCATACTCACGGGACTCCCGTTGGAAGTGGGAAAACCCACCAAATTAAAAGCAAGTTTTTCTGACCCCGACGGTCAAATAGTCCGTGTCACCTGGAACTTGGGTGACGGCAGTTATCTCGAGCATGGACCGGAAATGAACCTTATTCAGCATATTTACACATTAGCAGGACCATACACCATCACCCTAACGGTTTATGATAATAAAGGCAGCAGCTTTCAAGTTTCCAAAACGATTGATATTGTCGAGGCAAATCAGCCTCCAATTGCTTTTTTTTGGATAACTCCACCTTCTTCATATGCGGGTAATCCGGTTAACTTCCATAACGACAGCTATGACATCGACGGCTATATTGCCGCATGTCACTGGGACTTCGGAGACGGGCAAAGCAGCACTGATACAAGTAATACAATCCATCACACTTATGAATTACCGGGAGATTATACTGTTACTCTTACGGTTACTGATGACAAAGGAGCAACTTCTTCCATCTTTTTAACCATCACCATTACCGAACATCCGGGCCCAGGTTAGTTAATAAGCATCTTCTATAATCTATCCGATTTACCCCAGCTTACAACCATATCCAAAACCAAAAAAATAATTCAAAATATTTTTTGAAGACCGTAACTTTTTTCTCGTTCGTTCGTTTTTACGGTTAGAGGTACTGGACCCGAGGCACTCTTGTCATAGTTTAAACCTGGGAGAGCGGGAGCCCCTACTCGCTGTTCCCGGGTTTAACTATTTTATTGTCTATTTACCCTACTGCCTATGAAATAGCGATACCGGCTAATCCGCTCTGTGTGACAGTTTAACCAGAGAGCATAAAAGCCATTCCAAACTTAATAAAGAATCTTTATTAATTGTAAATGAATCTACAACATAGCCTATGGTTAGGATAAACAGATAAATCCAAATTGATTTTTCCCAATTAACGTGTAGCCAATCATTTTTTCAAAATGACCGTGTAACCCTCCGGTTTTTCAGATAAAATAGTGCAAGATGAAACACAAACCGTATCTAAAATGGAGCTTTTACGTTATAGGAGATAGAAGAAGATGGAAGAAGAAAAGCTGAAGGATCTTGTCGAGCAAGCCAGGCAAGGTGATCCGACAGCGTTCGGCGAACTGTATGACTTCTTCTTTGACCGTATTTATCGATATATTTTTTATCGGGTTGGAATGGAAGCAGACGCCGAAGATCTAACTGAAGAAGTTTTTTTAAAAGCTCTTCAAGCAATTAAGAGGTTTGAATGGCGCGGGCTCCCTTTTTCGGCTTGGTTGTTTAGAATAGCGCACAATTCCGTGACCGATCACTTCCGAAAGAAGGGTCGGAGACCGGAAACAGTTTTTGAGGAAGCGGATGTAAGAATGGCAGAAACCGAGACAACTGCCGAGCAATATGCGGCAAAGGTAGTGCAAGAACAGGTACAAACGGCTATTACCAAACTTACCTCCGATCAGCAGAATGTTATAGTATTGCGGTTTTTTGCCGGCTTTAGTAACAAAGAAGTAGCTTCCTTCCTCAATAAAACAGAAGAAGCGGTTAAAGCTCTTCAGCACCGGGGATTGGCATCCCTAAATCGGGTTCTGAAGGGAGGATCTCAAGATGAGTAAACATATCGGCGACCAAGAGTTAAGCAATGCATTAGAAGACTGTATTAAGTTGATGCTGGAAGACAAATCAACAATTGATGATTGTCTTAAGCAATATCCTCATCTTAAAAAAGAACTTGAACCATTGCTTGTAACCACAAACAAGCTGCAGACAACTACTCCGGTTAAACCAAGAGAAGAGTTCAAAGAGGCTGCACGAAGACGTTTGATGCAAAAATTAGAGGCACCGGTTCCACTAGACAGGCAAAGGATACGTCCGAGAAGAATGATGATTCGTCTGCTTGCTGCTTCTCTGGCCTTAGTTTTGTTATTTTCCGGAGTTGCCGCGGCTTCTACCAATAGCTTGCCCGATAGCCCTCTTTATCCAATCAAACGCATAGTGGAACAAGCTCAAATGCTAACCAAGACCAATACCAAAAGCCACGCCTTTGCTCATTTGAGGCTGGCGGAAAAAAGGCTTGCCGAAGCAGAAGCAATGACAAAAAAGGAAAAGACAAAACTGGCAAAAAACGCAACCGAAGATATGAATCGGGAGATTGAAAATGCCCTTGAATATATCCTCCAACTTAGTAGCAAGGACCAAAAAACACTTCTAAACAAATTGATCAAATTAACTGAAAAACAACAAGCTGTACTTAGGAGATTAATCGACCAATCCGGGAAAAATGAAAAGAACGAACTTCAAAACACTAATAATCAATCGAAGCAAAACATGGAGCAAGCAAAAGAGGCTTTAAAAGGCACCGAGCCGCAAAGCGGACCACAAAAACAAATTCCTATGCCTTCAGCAGAGGAACAAGACAATAAACAGAAAAACCAACCGGCAGATTCTTCCTCGAAAGAGAATACCGGCGGTCAAGACGGAACGCAAGGAACCGATAGCCAACAAGGAACCGGCAACAACGATAGCAGCAACCACAATAATGATGGAGGATCCTCTAATTCTCAAAACAGTCAGTCGATGCCGGGCTCATCCGGCTCTAGTTCCGGTACTAAGCCGTAACTTTTATTCAACTTTGTCGTTTTAAGAGTTGGAGGTGACACAACATGTCAAAAAAGATACTAATTCTGGCTATGGCTCTTCTTCTTATTCTTCCTGCAATAGCACTGGCAGAAAAGCCTGCAGCGACTAATTCTATTTGCCAAGAACAGTGTCAATGTGAAAATTCCGAGGGGTGCCAAAATAAGGTAAATGCCCAGCAGCAAGAGATGAACCAAAACACGCAGCAGACTCAGATGCAGTCGCAATCTCAGACACAAAACAATTGTGGAGATTGCGGCAACGGTCAGTTCAAGAACAAAGTCCAGACCCAGGCGCAACACCAAGAGCAGGAACAGAACCAGGTGCAGACAAAACTCCAGACCCAAGATAATGACGGGGATGGAGAGCAAAACCAGGAACAGAACCAGCTCAAATCACAAAGCAAATCAGAAGATCCTGCTACTGCCAAAGAAAGAAATGAGAATGCCAAAGGCGCGCAATCCGGTATACTCGCCCGTATTCGAAACAGGATCGAGAGACTACCGGAAGAAACCTGGGAAGGTCTAAAGAACGCTTTTCATAACATGGCAAAATGGTTCGGCATTACCGATTAAGGAAGTGACCGATATAACTTAATATTGAGCTTCCTAGAGATTTTGACTAAGAAAAACCCTCTGCCAGCAGAGGGTTTTTCTTTTTCCCGATTTGCTCTTTACAACTCAGACTCTAAATAAATCGTTAAGAAATAGCCGGAAATTGTGTCTTTTTTTCTTCCTTCCTCCGTTATAGCTGTTAGTAGAGCTTTCCGTCAGTATCAAGGAAAGCGAAACTGGTCTAGGCCCGGGGGTCGGGAGCCGGTGCCCCTCCTCTTAGCTCCCGGGTTTAGGGCTCAAAGCAATATCGAATCGCAGCACCGCTGGCAGCCTGGAAACAAACTACCAATATAACTATCAAATCTGGGAGCAAAAATGCTTAATATAAATTTCTTGAATCTGTTATATAGCGCAAAGAATGATCCCCGGAAATTAGGCTATTATTCAAATGCCGCCACTGTGCTTGATTGGCTGGATAAACTAGTAGACGAAGAGTTGAGCAAACCGCAAAGGATGGAAACTATTGAATGTCAGCTTATCCAGGAATTGACCAAAGAATGCAAGAAGGTATAGACCGACCTAATCTGAAAGGAGGAGCTAAAATGACGACGGCACTAAGTATCCAAAAAAGCGGCAATCAGCCGCCTCTAAATAGGATTGAGACACTATTGCAGGAAGTGGATTGTAACGATCCTTATACCGAAGGTCACTCAAAAAGAGTTGCCTACTACGCCGTTGCCATTGCCGAAGAGTTAGGATTGCCGGGACAGCACAAAAGAGAAATTGAGATAGCAGCCAAACTGCACGATATCGGAAAGGCAATTATTGATCCCGCTATTTTGCAAAAGAGAACTCGTTTAACCGAATCGGAGTGGGAAATTTTAAAGGCCCATCCTTTAATCAGTAAACATATACTTGAAACAGGTAATTTTCCAAGAAAAATATTATCCCTGGTAGTAAATCATCACGAACGGATAGATGGTAAAGGATATCCCAACCGTAAGTCGGGAAAAGAGATTCCAATCGGGGCAAGAATTATTAGTCTTGCCGATGCGTATGACGCGATGACCGCTGGAAATACCTACAGAAAAGCCAAGTCCGCCAAAGAAGCAAAACATGAGCTGATCGATAACTCAGGTACCCAATTTGACTCAAGGCTGGTTAATATCTTCTTAAAGGCGCTTCGCCGTCTTTGCCGTAATCCGGCAGCAATCCGGCAATTGGCAGTAATTCACTAGCATTACCACCTGAAGTTTTTATAACAATCCCGCAGTACTTGCATAATCTAAAAGACCCTTAGTGCTTGTAGCCCAGTTGCAGTTTCTGCTCCGGAATTTCTTGTATCTCCCCAAAAGTATCTTCATATTTCTCCAGACTTCTCTGCAAAGCTTTTACGATCCTCTTCATGTGCCCCGGACTGGTGATAACTCTTGCCGTTACCGTTCCCGTCGGAGGAACAACAAAAATATAATCCATTATGAATTCCTCTTTGTTATGGGCGATTACGAGATTGTTGGAATATGCTCCTCCTTGTAGTTGCTCCGGCATTTTAACTTGAATTTTATTAGCCTGATCAGCCATTTTTGCTCCTTTCAGACAATCAAGTAATTACTACACAGATTATCCTACTCCAAACAACACAATCAATCAAAAGCTATTTCTGGATAAAAGGTAAGACTTTTAACCGCGCCACTGAAACATAACTTAAGTAAAAAGAGGCCTCAGCGGCCTCTGTTTTGCCATATCAAACAGCAATATCTAAATATAAATCATTATTTCAAATTACTTCTCGATATCTACTATTTCTATCTCGAAGTTTAGTGTTTTTCCAGCAAGAGGATGATTCATATCAAGCAAGATAGATTCTTTGTCGATACTGACAATTCTAGCATGTCTTACTTCTCCCTCAGCCGTTCTTAATTCAATATAGTCTCCTTCCTTTACCGGCCGGTCCTTGATTACCTCAAGTGAAGCTTTCTGGACAAGCTTTTCATTGTGATTGCCAAAAGCTTTGTTGGAACTAATAGCTACTTCCTTCTTTTCCCCTTTTTTCATTCCTATCACGGCTTCTTCAATTCCCTTTATAACTTCACCTTTGCCAACCTGGAATTGAACAGGCTCTTTAGTTTCATTCGAACTAAGCTCGCTATCCTCACCCTCAACATTATAGCGGAAATTCATCGTGACAATATCGTTCTTCTTAACCGACATCAAGCATCTCTCTCCTTTCTTTAAAGTTAGCCTTTATATTTAACGCAAACTAAATAAGCCGTTATCAAACGTCCCTATTCGGGAGATTGGTGGAGGCGCGGGGAATCGAACCCCGGTCCGAAGATAACCCCACAAGAGCTTCTACAAGCTTAGTTCTGTGTTTTAATCTCGTTTCTGAAACTCCCACAGGCCGGATTTTCAGAGACTAGCCCGTTAGAATTCCCTCGGTGCTCCCCACAGGCACTGGAGCAGAGGTAGTCTGCTTTATGACGTCCGATCTGAAGCCACAGACAAGCCACAGCGGACGTAGCCACATTTAAGCGGCTAGAGCAAGTTCTTCATTGCCGTTTATAGCAAGTTCCAATTGTTTTACGAGAAATTGGACCTCGACCTGCAGCTCTTGCCAAACTATCCCCGTCGAAGCCTATCGCCCCCAGGCTTATCGCATTTTTTCCTTCAATTCACGTTCCATTTCCCGTTTGGCTGTTTTATCTGCAATCTCTCTTCTTTTATCAAAGAGCTTTTTACCCTTTCCTAAACCCAACTCAACTTTGGCAACCCTTCCCGAAAAATATACCCTAAGAGGAATCAGAGCATAGCCTCTTTCTTCGGTTTTTCCAATAAGCTTTCTGATCTCTCTTTTATGCAAGAGAAGTTTTCGTATCCTTCTCGGATCGGGTCGAACAACCGTATCAAATTCATACGGACTTACATGCATGTTGTGCAGGAATACCTCGGAATTCCTAACCTGGGCATAACTATCGGTTAAATTGACGCGCCCCGCTCTTAGAGATTTAACCTCGCTTCCCTGCAGTGCGATTCCTGCTTCATATTTTTCTTCAAAAGAATAGTCACGATACGCTTTACGATTAGTTGCTACGACTTTCTCAACTGCCAAGGTAATCACCTAAATTCTATTAAAATTATAACATAAAAGTCCGGTGATGGTTCTTGGCGCGGTTTTATTTATCATCAAAGCAGACTAAAACGAAGTAGATTATCGGACTCAAGCTATATTAATGCCTTAGAAATAAGATATTTATATTTACGCTGCGTTTTTCCGGCCAGAACTGGATATCCGGTCTTTTATAATTTCTTTTGCTTTATCGAGTTGCAGATCTTTGTCTTTCAAGGGAACATCAGGATCTACTTCAATTACTTCATCCGGTTTTACGCCCTTTTTGTGAATAGAACGGCCTTTGGGCGTGAAATACTTGGCAACCGTTACCAACAAACCTGAGCCATCCGAGAGTCTCCTCACTTCCTGTACGCTACCTTTTCCAAAGGTTGTTTCTCCGACTATAACTCCCCGACCTGTATCCTGAATAGCTCCTGCTACAATCTCGGACGCACTGGCGCTCCCCTTGTTAACTAAAACCACCAGGGGAATATTGGCATCCGCGCCGCCTTTTGCATAATGAGCCTTTTCATTTCCTTTTCTTTCTTTTATTTTCACTATAACGCCTGATTCAACGAAAGCACTGGCAACATCGATTGACTCATCCAATAATCCTCCCGGGTTATTCCGTAGGTCAAAGATGATGCCTTTTGCTCCCTGATCTTTGAGATCCTTAACCGCCTTTTTAATATCCTCGCCAGCACCGCGCGAAAAGTAATGCAAACGAATATAGCCAATATCACCATCAACTATCTCGGATGTAACATTTGGAATATTTATTTTTGCCCTCTCCAGCTTGAACTCCAGCGGTTTTGCTTCTCCCTCCCGCTCGATAGTTAAAACAACCGTGGTTCCAACTTTTCCCCGAATTAGTTTCACTGCTTGATTAATGGTCATATCCTTGGTTGTTTGATCGTCGATTTCCACAATCACATCATTGGTCTTTATTCCGGCTTTTTCAGCGGGCGTATTTTTAATGGGCGAGATCACTGTCAGCTTGCTGTCCTCCATGCCCAGCATTATACCGACTCCCTCATAATTACCCTCCGCCTCTTCTTCAACCATTTTAAAATGTTTCTTATTTAGATATTTGGAATAGGGATCATCTAATACCTTGATCATTCCTTCCACCGCGCCGGTGATTAGCTTTTCGGTAGAAATCTTCTCCACATAAGTATCCCGAACAATATCCATGACTTCTTCTATTTTTTCCAGCGATGAACTCCCGCCGCTTGAACCACCCTCATCAGCCACTTTTTGGATACTGCGTCCGGTCATAATGCCGGCGGAAAAACAGCTTAGCAATAAAGTAAGCGCAAGAAAAGCCGCCAAGACCGGTATTAATATTTTTTTCATCTTTTTACACCTCAGTCAGGATAGTCGAAGTACCTTTTTGGGTAAGTTATGAAATGACTAAACTTTAAGGTAACGCCGAAGAGCAATGGTACTTCCGGCAGCTCCGATCAGAGCACCGGATATTAAAATAAAAATTAAAAGCATGGAATATTGATATTGTAGATTTTGAGGACTTTGAAAAAGGCTGAACCAACGCAAGAATCCAACCAACCATTCGATCAATGGTGTTTTCACCAGAAATAGAATAAGAGTTACAATAAGTGAACCGAGAAGTCCTTCATAAATACCTTCAAGTAGAAAAGGCCATCTGATAAACCAATTTGACGCGCCTACCAGTTTCATTATTGCCACTTCTTTGCGGCGGGCAAAAATAGCCAAACGGATTGTGTTCACTATCAGAACAAGGGAAGCAAAACACAGGATAAAAATAATGGCTATCCCTCCGATTCTTAAAACATATGTTACGGTAAAGAGCCTGGTTGTGACACCTTTTCCGTACTTAATGTCCTGGTCGGCATTGTCTACGATTTTCTTAATATCCTTGTCCTTTTCCAAGCGTTTAACTATATCGTTGACATCGTGTGGATCTTTTAGCTTGATTCTCAAAGAAGCCGGCAGGGGATTTCCGGAGACCGCTTCCAGCATTTCCGGTGAATCTTTTAAATCCTCTTTCAATCGTTCCCAGGCTTCTTCTTTGGAAATATATTGCAAATCTCCAACTTCCGACCATTTGTTTACCTTCGCTTGAAAAGATTCAATATCCTGCGGAGTAGCAGAATCTTTCAAGAATATCTCAACAACTCCGACCATGCTTTCGATTTTCTTTAAAGCCGCGTTCCCGAAGATAGCGACCAAGAAGAAAACACCAACAATAAAAAGGGTCAGAGCAACAGTGGTAATAGCCGCGATTGTCATAATCCAATTCTTTTTAAAACTGGCAAATGCTTCTTTGGTGAAGTAGATGTAATTAATCCTCATAGCCGTAGACACCCCGTGCTTGGTCTCTTATAATCTTTCCATCCTCAAGGGCAATAACTCTTTTTCTCATCGAATTAACCATTTCCCTGTCATGAGTAGCAATCAACATTGTTGTGCCGGTCCTATTAATTTTGTTTAATAGAGACATGATGTCCATCGAAGTTGCCGGATCAAGATTGCCCGTTGGCTCATCGGCCAGGATAAGAGCAGGCCTATTCACAAAAGCTCTGGCTATGGATATTCTTTGCTGTTCACCCGCGGAAAGCTCATGAGGATAACTATCAGCTTTGTCATCCAACCCAACCAATTTTAGAACCTCTGGAACTTGCTCTCTGATTAAACGCCGTGGCCTGCCTATTACTTCCAGGGCAAAAGCGATATTTTCCGATGCCTTTTTATTAGGCAGAAGTTTAAAATCCTGAAACACGCAACCCATATTCCTTCTTAAATGAGCTACCTTCCCGTGTTTTAAGTGAACGACGTCTTTCCCGTTAATATATATCTCACCGCCGGTAGGCAGCAATTCTCTAAGCAATAGTCTGATAAATGTGGTCTTACCGGATCCGCTTGGTCCGACCAAGAACACAAACTCACCTTTATCTACTTCCACGTTCGCATCCTCTAACGCAGGCTTGCCTTGGTCGTAGATCTTAGTAAGGTGTCTGGTGCTTATCATCATATTTCTCTCAACTCCTAAAGAATAAATGCTAGCAGATATTTGATTGGAAAGCAAAAAATAAAAAACCCGAAATCATCTGCTATTCCAGTTACTTCAAGAAATGCAGACGACGGGTTTATCTTACACTTTCCTTCAATTCAATAGCTCTCTTCGCCGCATTTGCTATATCATTGGCAGTCAAACCATATTCAACTAATAATTCATTGGCAGTTCCCGATTGCCCGAAACGATCTTTGATTCCTACCCTTACTACCGGAACTGGGAGTTCTTCACTTAAGAGCTCACAAACCGCTCCTCCTAATCCACCTATAATACTATGTTCCTCCGCCGTTACTGCCGAGCCGGTCCTTCCGGCGGAATTGATAATCGTGTTTCGATCCAGAGGCTTCACGCTGGAAGCATTTATTACCTCGGCTTCTATGTTTTGCTCTTTTAGAATATTAGCGGCCTCCAAGCTTTTGTCGACCATCAATCCAATGGCAATGATACTTACGTCATTTCCCTCTCTTAGCGTTATCGATTTCCCTAATTTAAACTGATATTTGTCATCAAATATTTGAGGAAAAGGAGCCCGGCTTAAACGAACGAAAAAAGGTCCTTCTGTTTGGGCGGCAACCTCGATTGCCGACCTGGCTTCATGATAATCAGCCGGAACAACCACATTCATATTGGGCAAGACACGCATTATAGCAATGTCTTCAATACTCTGATGAGATGATCCGTCCTCTCCGACTGTAATACCGGCGTGGGTGGGGCAAAGCTTAACATTAAGATTCTGATGCGCCACAGAATTCCTGATATGTTCATAAGCTCTCTCGTTGAAAATAACAAACGATCCTGTATAACAAATCTTTCCCGATAGAGCTAGACCTGCCGCTATTCCGACCATTGACTGTTCGGCCACGCCGCAATCAAAAAAGCGCTCGGGAAACACTTTTTCAAATTTCACCGTTGTTGTGGATTTGGAAAGATCCGCGTCCAAAACAACTATATTTTTATACTTTTCCCCTAATCCAACCAGAGTTTCTCCGAATGCCTCCCGGGTCGCCCGCATTTTACCCATATCAACCTTTCTAAGTTTCAACTAACCACAGATTTTCTATATACTAAATTCCTCAATTTAATGGAGAATGTAGAATGTCCTTGCTATATTGTTTCTAAGGTTTTACAATTTGCATTTTGAAATTTGATTCTTGCAATTACTCTTCCCTAATCTCTTCTCACTTCCCCTTTATCCGCCCAACTCTTTCAAAGCGATCTCCAACTGTTCCTTATCAGGAGCTTTGCCATGCCAATCAGCATTATTTTCCATAAAAGAGACGCCTTTTCCCTTTATTGTGTGGGCAATTATCACTACCGGTTTTGCATTTATATTTTCGGCTTTATCCAGTGCTTCCAGGATCTGTCCGATATCATGTCCGTCTATCTCCAGAACTTCCCAACCAAACGCTTGCCATTTTTCGGCCAGAGGCTCAATTGTTAGGATTTCATCAATTACCCCGCCAAGTTGGAGCCGGTTATAATCCAGAATAACCACCAGATTATCAAGCTTATGATGAGACGCGAATAAGGCTGCCTCCCAAATAGCTCCCTCCTGGCATTCTCCGTCACCGATGAGAACGTAAACCGTGTAGTCTTTCTTATCCAACTTACCGGCTAACGCTATCCCGTTTGCAGCAGGCAGACCTTGGCCTAATGAACCGGCAGAAATTTCCACACCCGGTGCTTTTCGCATATCCGGATGCCCCTGCAGGATACTGCCAAACTTTCTTAAACTCCAGAGCGTTTCACGATCAAAATACCCGGACTCAGCCAAAGCGGCATATAAAACCGGAGCGGCATGACCTTTGCTTAAAATAAATCTGTCCCTATCTTCCCAATCAGGGTTTTGAGGCTGATGACGCATTTTATTAAAATATAAAACAGCCATAATATCGGCTGCTGAAAGAGATCCGCCCGGATGCCCCGAACCTGCCTCTCCAATCATCTTGACCACGTCAAAACGGATTTCTCTTGCTTTTTCTCTCAGTAAACTTTCGGTTTTGGTTTCTTCGGTTTTAGAACTCAAAAACTGATTCCTTTCTTTTTCATATTTGCTTGCCTCAATAATTTTATACTGAAAAAAGAATTCTTCCAGTTTTTTCTAGAAAATTTTTCGGTTTTTCTTTTTCTCCAGAAATTGAACGACTTTGTCAGCGGAGATATTTAATATTCTTTCAACCGGAAAATCGGCAACTTCTATCAGTTTTAGTGCTGCTCCGAACCGCCCCACAGCATCTTCAAAGTGAGCGTCGCTCCCCACAACAATTTCAAGATTACGGCGTTTTGCTTCATTTACGATTTCAAGATCGATATCAAAACTACCGGCCCGGCTGGTGCTATCCAGAAAAGAACTATTATTAACCTCAAGCAGTACGTTATTCACCCCGGCTGCTTCTACAACTCTTACAACATCCAATGGAAACTTGGGATTTCCCGGGTGAACAACTACATCGACCGCCGGATTTTCCATCGCCTTTATCAAGGTATCCGTGTTCCTCTCCGCCCCTTCATCTTCATATCCGCAATGAGTATGAAGAGCCAGATGCACAATATCAAGGGTTTCAAGAAGCTGTTGGGGCAAATCAATATTCCCATCCGCATCAACAATGTTAGCCTCAACGCCCCTTAATATTTTTACTCCTTCAATTTCCCTGGGCAGAGCTCGCAAATTCCAGAAATGGAAGGGATTTGCCCCACCGGGAAGCCTCGGACCGTGATCGGTTATGGCAATAAGCTTTAAGCCTTTTCTTTTGGCCGCTTTAGCATTCTCCAAAACTGTACTAAAAGCATGGCCGCTGGTTACTGTATGTATATGTAAATCCGCTTCCAGTTTGACCATTATATATTCTCCCTAGTATAAAAATGAGTATATTCCGCTACTTAACCCTATTTTGCGCATTGAGAACGAAGATACTCTATTATAAACTGATCTATATCGCCATCCAGAACCCTTTGCACGTCTCCCTTTTCCAAATCGGTTCGATGATCTTTCACCATGCTGTACGGATGCATTACATAAGACCTGATCTGACTGCCCCAGGCAATATCCTTTTTCTCGCCCCTTAACTTCTCCAGCTCCTCTTTTTTCTTTTCTCTCTCTTTCTCATAAAGCCTGGCTCTTAGGATTTTCATGGCAATCTGACGATTGATAAGCTGAGATCTGTCATTTTGGCACTGGGCGACCACGCCGGTGGGAACATGCGTTATTCTAACCGCGGAATCGGTAACATTTACATGCTGTCCCCCGGCCCCTGTTGCCCTAAATGTCTCTATTTTAAGATCATTTGGATCGATGTCAATTTCAATGTCCTCATCGATAACCGGAATTACATCCACAGAGGCAAAAGAAGTATGTCTGCGCTTGGAAAAATCAAACGGTGAGATCCTCACAAGCCGATGGATTCCTTTTTCCGCCTTTAAATAGCCGTACGCGTACTTGCCCTCAACGGTAAAGGTAACATTCTTAATGCCGGCTTCTTCCCCCGTTAGTATCTCGTCAATCACAGTTTTGTATTTGCTTTGTTCCGCCCAGCGAAGATACATTCTTAAAAGCATCTCCGCCCAGTCCTGTGATTCGGTCCCGCCAGCACCAGGATGTATATTCACAATAGCATCATGGGTATCGAATCTCTCGCAAAACCAGCTCCTTAACTCAAGTTCCTGGACCGATTTGTCTAATTTTCTAAGAGACTTAGCCGTTTCCTTGCCCAAATCCTCATCATTTTCCGAAACAGCCAGTTCGTTTGAAAGCAAAACCTCTTCATAATCTTTGTGAATATCATCCCAGATCGTGATATCTTCTTCCAGATCACTTATCTTCTGCATTATTTTCTTGGCATTTTCAGCGTCATCCCAGAAATCCGATTTGGCTGATTTACGCTTTAGTTTATCAGCCTCTTTCTTCTTATTATCTATGTCAAAGATACTCCCTGATCTTAAATATCTTAGCTTCAATCTGCTTTAATTGTTCCGTGTAATCCTCAATCATTGCCGGCCTCCCATAATCACTTTCCTAGCAGCACATACACCTATTCTATACTCCTGTATCCTGCATCCTGTATCCTGCATCCTGCATCCTGCATCTTTTTCATTTTCCATTTTGCAATTTGAATTTTAAACTTCTCTCTTCCCCCTATCTCACTTCCCACAACATTTCTTATACTTCTTGCCGCTTCCACAGGGACAAGGATCATTTCTGCCTACTTTTTTACCCACTTTTCTAGATTTCTTCGACGCTTTCTCATATGGAGCCGCCGCTTCGTTTCCGCCCGATACCGCCTGAAGACGTGGTCGTGCTGTTTCTTCCTGAACAACCTGCACATGGAAAATATACTTGATAAAGTCTTCTTTTATACTCAGCATCATGTCCTGAAATAATTTAAACGCTTCATTTTTATACTCGACCAGCGGATCCTTTTGGCCGATCGCCCTAAGTCCAATTCCTTCCTGAAGATAATCCATCTCCGAAAGATGCTCCCGCCATTTGCTATCTATGACCTGGAGCATAACCATCTTTTCCAGCTCCCGCATAACTTCAACACCGAATTGTTCCTCTCTCTTTTTATATGCTTCCCTAGCAGATGAAAGCAACTTCTCATAGAGCTCTTCTTGGGTTAAAGTGTTAATATCTAAATCATTCAATCCCCAGGAAAGCGGAAAGAGCTGGGAGGCAAGAGCATATAGTTCATCCAACTGCCAGTTCTCGGGATAGGTGTTTTTCTGGGTAAAATTATCAATCAAGCTTTGAACTGTGTCTTCAATTAAGTCCTCTACTTGCTCATGTAAGCCCTTACCGGAGAGACATTTTTCTCTCTGATCATAGATAAATTCCCTCTGAGTATTCATCACATCGTCATATTCCAAAACATGTTTCCTGATCTCAAAATTCTGCGATTCAACCTGGCGCTGGGCTGTCTCAATTGATTTGGTGATCATGGAGTGCTCAATCGGTTGATCCTCGGGCAAACCCAGTCTCTCCATGACCCGCCCAATCCTATCGGATCCAAATAATCTCATCAGGTCATCCTCAAGAGACAAATAGAATTGAGACGATCCAGGATCTCCCTGCCTACCGGAGCGACCTCTCAACTGATTATCAATTCTCCTTGATTCATGCCGTTCCGTGCCCAGTACATGAAGTCCGCCCAGATCCAGCACTTCCTTCTTCTCATCACTACATATTTTTTCCATGTTTGATGAGCTGGCTATCTGATCCAAGACATCCCTCAACCTAGGACTTAACAGTTTACTATCACTCCCCTGAATAAGACCTTCATCAAAGAGATCTTTGGCCAAAGTATTTTCCGCCTGGAAAGCCTCTTTTAGTTTCTCAACTTTTGGAAGTGCTTTTGCCAGCTGTTTCTCAAGGTTAGTTACCTTGTGACGATCTTCGCCAATTACTTTTTTAGCCTCTTTTTTCAACTCTTCGATTTCCTCGGTCAATTTCTTAGTTTCCCCGGCAATCGCAGAGAGTTCATCTATATCAATATCAGCAGTTTGTCCTGAGCCTTCCAGACCATCTTCTAATATCTTTATCGGAGTCTCCCAAAGCTCTCTAATCTCTTCCAACAACCCTCTTAGCTCTATCTGCCTTTTGGTTGCCGTTTCATTGTCTTCTTCCCGGGATTTTTGTCCTCCGAGGTAACCATCTATTTCCTGCTTCATAAGAAGCGTCTTGTTTTCAAGCTCACCAATCTCGCCGGCTAATTCAAACACAGCCACAGTATTTTTCTCATTAAGGACTTTTCGCGTCTTTTTCTTTAGATCATCTACCTCTTTGTGTCTTTCCGATATCTCCCTGCCCATTGCGGCAGCCGTATGAATATCCTCCTCGGAGAAAACATCAGCCGGAGCAAAAGCCTGCTTAAATGTTTCGTGCAACTCAATAAGCTCTTGTTGTTTTTCCTTAAGACTTCTGGCAACCTTATCCGATTTTTCCAGATCCGTTCTTAAGATGCTGTTTCCCGAGATGTTGGCTAGTGCGTTCTTTAGTTCATCAATGCCCGACTTTATCAGATTAAGCTGATCCACAGCCGGTTTTAAATCATCGGTTGCATCTCTTACTTTGGCAATCTCCTTGATGTTGAGGATGCCTTCTTTCTCGATATCATCACACAGCGCGATAAATTGCTTCTTTATCTCATCAAGACTTCCGATTATTGGTTCAATCTCTTGTTTGTAAACATCTTCCCTCAGAATTCCTCTATCTAAAATATCATCCAATCTTGGCTGCTTGAGTGCTTCTACCCAATGTTGCAAGCGTCTGGATACATCATCTATTAATTCATAAAGCACACTTGTTTCCCGAAGGGTTTGAACCCGCACTACGCCTTCCAGACTGGTCCTTACAATACCGTACGGATTTCCGCCTAATAATATGTCGATACCACGGCCAGCCATGTTGGTAGCAATAGTCACGGATCCTTCTCGTCCGGCCTGGGCGATAATCCTTGCCTCTTCTTCATGATGTTTGGCATTTAGAACCTGCGGACGAAGACCCCGGTTCCTTAATAATTTGGCCAGTCTTTCCGACTTTTCAACTGAGATTGTTCCTACCAGTACAGGCTGACCATCTTTATTTCTCTCCAGAATGTCATCAACAATCGCGTTGAACTTACCCTGCTCGTTTTTATAAATAACATCCGCGAGATCATCGCGTATCATTGGAACATTAGTAGGAATAACTACTGTCTCCAAATCATAGATATGCTTGAACTCATCCGCTTCGGTTGCCGCCGTACCGGTCATTCCGGCAAGCTTGTCGTACATACGGAAATAATTCTGAAGGGTAACAGTAGCAAGTGTTTGATTTTCTTCCCTGATAGAAACTTTTTCCTTTGCCTCAATTGACTGGTGAAGACCTTCGCTGTAACGTCTTCCTACCATCAAATGTCCGGTGAATTCATCAACGATTATGACCTCTCCGTCTTTTACAATATAATCAACATCTTTCTTAAATAACGAGTTTGCTTTAATTGCCTGAATTAAGTGGTTTACATATTGGCTATTCACGTTATCGTAAAGGTTGGGAATCCCCAGAAGATTCTCTACTCGCTCAATTCCGTCTTCGGTAGTGGCAATTGTTCTATTTTTCTCGTAGACTAGATAATCAAATCCCTCAGCCAGATCGGCTCCCGTTTTCTTGGCTTCCTCTTCTTCTTTCTCGGTAACATACTTACCCTTAAGACGGGGAACTATATTGGCAAAGGTTCTATAGACATCAGCGGCCTTTTCCGAAGGACCCGATATGATTAGAGGTGTTCTCGCCTCATCAATCAGAATGCTATCGACCTCATCGACTATGGCGTAAAAATGCCCCCTCTGAACCTGGTCGTCCCGATCTGTTACCATATTGTCCCTAAGATAGTCGAAACCGAACTCGCTATTCGTTCCATAGGTAATATCCGCTCGATAGGCAACTTTCCGAAAAGCCGGTTCCATATCGGCTTGTATCAATCCGACAGTCAGTCCCAAGAAAGTAAAGATGGGGCCCATCCATTCACTGTCCCTTTTTGCCAGGTAATCGTTCACAGTCACAATGTGGACGCCCTGCCCCATTAGGGCATTTAAATATGAAGGTAAGGTGGCTGCCAGAGTTTTTCCTTCACCTGTTTTCATCTCCGCGATTTTGCCTTCATGAAGGACTATTCCACCCATAATCTGAACATCAAAATGTCGCATACCAACCGTTCTTTTTGCCGCTTCTCTGGCCACGGCAAAGGCCTCCGGCAAAATAGGCTCCAGAAGCTTATTGCGCATATCTCTTATCTTGGAACGGATATCTTTTCTACCATCAGGTGTTGCCAGTGAAAATTCTTCTTGCAGTCCATCCAGCTCCTCCTGGTAATCCTTATAGTAATCGGCTATTCTTGATCTAAATTCATCGGTCTTCGCCCGTAACTGACCATCGGATAGCTTTGTAATTTCCGGTTCAAGCTCGTTTACCGCTACCACTTTTTCTTCTAAGCGACGCAGCTTCTTTCCTTCGCCGAATCGCAGCACGTTATATAGTATGTTAGACATTTGTCACCTCAAAATCTCATCTTTGGAGTCATTTTGTGTAGTCACATGCGGAATTCCACCAGTATATTTTAACACAGGAACATATCGGGCGCGATTACTCTTTACCCGACAATCCTCAATAATTAAAGAACTGAAATATACAGCTTTTAATATAGCATAAAGCTTATATTGAGCTTTATTGTTACAAGATTTCACAATACGCCGTTTATTAATTACAAAGGAAGGTACTTTAAAATAGCAGCTAGACTGACGTTGATTGCTATAAACCAAGTACCGAGAGTACTTGGACAATTCTTTAATTTTTCCGTTTCATGATTCTATTGCAGCATTTCCTGCAAACGGGCACTTGAGATAAATTCAGGATACTCTTGTTGCCTTACAAGCTTATAGAATTCGCATTCAGCACATGAAGCATTTTTATCGGTAAAAACGCCCGGTAGCTCACAATTACAAAAAGTGCCGGCAATCACCCAGCAAGCCCTGCCCGCGTTTACTCCTCCGTGTACACCATCCAGCTTCTCTTCGGCAGCAGCAGGACAAACTCCCAATGTGCTTGCGTTCTCGCCTCCAGGTTCCCTTCCGCACTCCATATACTGCCAGCAATTCTTCTTCAAGATTCAAACCTCCCCATTTTTAAATCGAAGACTCTTTGCTTTATTGCACTATTAATTTGCATTCTGCAGTTAGCAAACCTCCCCAATATTGATATATCATTTTTTGATAAGACTATGGGACAACTGTCAACTAACTACGCGGAGAACTTCGCCCCTTCTTTGAAGCATATTAATTAGTCCCCTAATTACTTGAGGGTCAAAACTCAGTCCCTGTTCTTTCTTTAATCTAGCAATTGCTTGAGAAGAATTCAACCTCTCCTCGGTCGATTCCGCTGTAGTCAATTCATCATAACGGCTGGCAACGTTTATTATTCTAGCCCCAAGAGGTATATCGCTTCCTCTAATACTGCTTCCCTCATATGGCTCATGGTGCATGCGGACAATCTTTGAGGCCTCCTTTAAGAAATCAACCTGCTCCAATATTTCAGCACCGACAATAGCATGAGGCGATTCCCCGTTCCAGGAGCTTTTTGATTCCAGCAATGAATCCAAGGAGTCCTCATCCAGACCCAACTTCCCCAGATCGTGGAGGAGCGCAGCATAAGCGATTTTCTCCAGCTCGTCTCCACTTACTCCCATTTCCTGAGCAATCCCGATGGAGTATTCGGTAACTCTCTCAGCATGGCCTCTTCGATTCGGCGCCTGGGCTTCAATTGCTCTTGAAAGTGCTCTTATAGTGTGATGATAAGTCCTTCTGATATTAAGATTAAGTGTAAACGCATGCCTGGTCAAAATAAGCGGAAAGAAAAAAAAGAGAGCGCTCCAAGCATGCAGAAAAGGATACAGCAGGGCAAACAAGACACCCAAAGAAGAAAGTGCCAAATACAGCAATCCAACAAGTTTGGCCATACCTATCCAGGAAGAGAAAATCGGTTTGGCTTTCTTTAAACAAAACAGGATCTCGTCAATAGCTAAATCCAGGAAAAAGTAAATGCCAACCAGCGCAAGCACCGGCAAAGCTCCCCATCCAATCAATTTAGCGGTGCTATCGGTTCCCATTTCAAGAAACGGTGCTCCCCCCAATAAATAAAACGAGATCATCGACACAAAAGCAACAAAACCAACTTTTGCTGCCGGAAAAATTATTGACCTCTTGGTTATTTTGCTGGTGACTGATCGAGAAAGCAGTACCCCGAAAACACTTATAGCCAGAGCATTGGAGAACGGAAATAAAAGTAGGGTTGTAATGATCACGGCCGGCCCCAACGAAACCGAGCTTCCCTGGGGCAGTGAGACCTCTACGATTTGCGCCAGAGTAATACAGGCTGCGAAAAATGCCATATCCCAAACATAATTAAATTCAAAACCTCTTATCGAGTAGACCAGGCAAAGAGAACCCAAGAAAATAACGGTAGATCTTAACGCGGCTACTCTATATTTTGTTTTCGATAATTGATAGTTGGTCTTCCTCGGCACTCATTTTCTCCTTAACTATTCCCAATCCCAATGACTCAAGCAGAGCATTAACCACAGTATCATCAAACTGGGCTCCGCAGCAGGCAATCAGTTCTTTTGCTGCTGTTTCCCTATCTAGAGCCGGGCGGTAAGGCCGGGCCGATGTCATTGCGTCAAAGCTATCGGCAACTGCCATTACCCTTGCTTCTACCGGAATAGACTCTCCCACTAATCCTTCTAAATAACCGCTTCCGTCCAATGCCTCGTGATGATGAAAGACAGCGGGTATAACATCCTCTAAAAATTTAATTTCCCTGATAATGCGAGCTCCTAGATCGGGATGATCTTGAACGACTTTAAACTCATCTTCTGAAAGTTTTCCCGCCTTTCCCAATATCTTTTTCGCTATTCCTATTTTACCGACATCGTGGAGCAGAGCAGCGTATTTTATAACCTCAACCTTATCTTCAGACCATCCAAGGGCCCGTGCTGTCCCCTCCGCATACTCCGCAACCCTTTCGGAATGGCCTTTGGTATATGGATCTTTTGCCTCAATTGCCGTTACCAATGAACCTACAGTCTTAATATACGCTTCCTGCAGGTCCATATAGACCTCAAAGTCCTGTCGGGCAACCAGCAAAGGAACAATGAACAAAATAATCCCGGAGGATCCGACCTTAACGAATACCTCGGCTAAACCTATGCCCAAAATTCCGAGCGTAACATAATTGAAAAAGGCCCATTTGCAGTCAACAAGCCAGGCGCTGATAGGGGAAATATCTTCATAGAAACCTATGGCCACCGATACCATAGCACTATCTAGCAGGAAAAAAGCAATCAAAGATAAGGTCAATGGTAATAGCACCTGGGGGAAATCCGAAAAGACCAGACCGCGATTGAACAGCAGCACTCCACCTGTATACACATAGATAAGACCGCTTAACCCGATAGCCAAAATGCTTTCCGCTCCATTAAACAACCAGCGATAAACAGATGTCTTATCCTTTATATCCTTCCAGATAATCGAGGTAAAAACAGCAACAACAGTGGCCGTAAACGGTCCAAAAATTATCATTGCCGCGTAAAGGAGAGCGGAACTAACTGAGATCGCTCCTGCCCGGGGTAGACTAATCCCCAGTGATTCAGCAAGAATGGTGAATATTCCGAATGCCAATACGGCAAACCAAACAATCCCGTAACTTGCCGAATAGAAATATACCAGTAGCAGGAGAGCCAGTGAAAGAATCGCTAACGAGTAGATTTTGCAATTCTTGGGCACTTCTTGCATTTTAAACCTCAATATAAAAGCCGGTATCCACTATTACCAACGAAATTTTGCCTTACGCGTCAAGGCCAAAACCATTACTAAAGATGATAGTACCAGGAATCTTGCTCTCATCCTTACCACGTCTCCTTGTGCATTGCATGCTACAAATTAGCTAGGTTAATTATTTCAAAACTCTAGCTCAACTTAGTATTTAGATATTTGCATGATCATTGCTAAGCCTATAATTCCGGCTTAAAGTTTAGCGATTTTTTCCAGCCTTTTTACTTCTATACAAACCCTTTGAATTCCTTCAATAAATGTCAGATTATTGACGAGAGTATTAACTCAGAAGACTTATTGACTGGAATAATTGACTATTTAGTAAGTTATTAGGTCCGTTCCACTGGTTCAATTAAGCCATAATTATTATCTTTTCTGCGATACACTACGTTAACTTGATCGGTTTCGGCATTGGTAAAAACATAAAAATCATGACCCAATAATTCCATCTGCAATGATGCTTCCTTAGGGCTCATTGGTTTTATGGCAAATTGCTTTATTTTAACGATTCTCGGAGCGGTCTCATCTTCGGAATTACCGCTCTCTTCACTTTCTTCTAAAGCTACAGGAGCTTCTTTGCCTAAATCCGAACCCCGCATACTGTGAGACTGCAATTTACCTTTGAATCGTTTGATCTGCCTCTCCAACTTGGAGGTAACAATATCGATCGACGCATACATGTCGGCGGAAGATTCCTTGGCTCTAATAACCGAACCTTTGGTAAATACCGTTACCTCGACTGTCTTGGGATTTGCAATACTCGGATTCTTTTCCACTATTAGTTCAATCTCGATTTTGGTTATTTGATCAAAATATTTGGTGACTTTCGATACTTTCTCGCTAGCATGTTCGCGAAGAGCGTTGGTAACATCAATATTTCTTCCCTTCACAATTACCTGCATACTTTCATCTCCTTCTTGACAATCTTTATATTTGGATTTTTTAGAGACTTGTTTTGAGAGCCTGTCTATTCCTGGGGAAAAGTATTACACGCTTGTACTTCTCCACCAGAAGGGCAATTCCTCTTTGTAAAAGTAAACGCCCCATGCATAGCTTATACATGGGGCGGCTGCATGCTTGTCTTCTGTAACTATACTTTCTGGACGTTTGCAGCTTGAGGACCACGGTCGCCGTCGACGATCTCAAATTCGACTTCCTGACCCTCTTCGAGCGTCTTAAACCCGTCTCCTTGAATAGCGGAGAAATGCACAAATACGTCTTCCTCTCCTTCTTCCCGTTCGATGAAGCCGTATCCTTTCTCAGCGCTAAACCACTTTACTTTTCCAAGCACAAAAACCTCCAATATTTGAAGCTGGACTTACAAAGGAAACAGTATCATAAAAACTTTTTGGTGTAAAGAAAACCGCAGGGGCCGAAAAATAAGGAAGGTTTTGCTAGCTGACCTGGTCTTTGACCCCACACTTGCCTTACAAAGATTTTGTAAGGACTTACTCCTAAACCGCACCATGCTCACTTCTCTGACATGCAGATGAAGCTTACGTGGGTCCTTTCGCCTGCGACTAGCATGGACTACCTCCGGCGACAAACCGCCAAAAGGGCAACCACAGACCTAGCAAAGCCTTCCGTTTTGATTCTACCTTGTTATCAAACAAGTAACAACATCCGGGCCCTTCTTTCACCTAACCATTTGTTTTAACAATTAACTTTTCGCCTTGTGTGCTGACCTCGAAGACGGGTTCATTCCTCATAATCAGAGATGCGGCTTTTTGCATAACCTTAGGCCAATTTCCGACATGCTCAATTACCTCTCCATTAGTAACATCATATTTAGTACCGTGACAAGGACAGGTAACTACATGTCCTTCCAGTTGCCCATCACTTAACTTGCATCCCAAGTGGGTGCATTTGTTACCGACAGCGTAAACCTGATCTTCCACCCTTAACACAAGTACCGAAGTCTTCCCGTCTTTGAACTCGTACATCTCTCCTTCTTTAATTTCATTCCGGTCAATTTCTAGCATATCCCCTCAACTCCTCTATCTAATAGCTAAAAAAGGCCGTCCTTGCAATAATTTCATCAGGCAAATTCTTTATATGTGTTCTTCTACGACAATCTTTACGCTCCTTCTTCCCATCTTTCAGAAAGCAATGTATCAACCAACAGAGTCCCAACAAGGTCAGACCTCCAAGGGAGGTCTGACCCTAAAACTAAAACTGACCCTAAAACGCCCCTCAAACATGACCCTAAAAACAAAACCTAAAACATGTTAGTTGCGCGGGCAATAGTAATAACTTTTACTGATTTAACTCCCACGGATTTTAGTACCCTACTGCACTCATTTATAGTGCTGCCGGTGGTAAAAACATCGTCGACCAGCAAAATCCGACAATTCTCGGGTAAGGTATTGCCTTTTGCCGAATATGCCCCTTTTACATTTGTCTTGCGATCGGCTGCCGGTAGCTTGCTCTGATCCTTGGTTTCCCTGTCTTGCTTAAGGGCGTCCACCAGTTCTATGTCCAAATGTTCAGCCAAACACTTTGCCAACAACTGCGCTTGATTGAATCCTCTTTCATGCAGCTTTTTATTGCTAAGCGGAATGTAGGTAATCAAATCAACATCAAAATAATCGTCTTCCATTCTGTCTATTATCAACTTGCTGAAAATATCCGCCAACCTCTTGCTGCCGCCGTATTTGAAACAGTGAACAAGATCTCGTAAACCGTCTTGATATAAGCCGAGGGATCGTGCTTGTTCAAATAAAAATCGTCTTTTCCGGCACTCTCTGCAACTTTCTACAAAATAAAGGCAGGGTTTTCCGCATTTTTGGCAAATAGAAGAACCGTTGAGGGGCAATAAACCAAGGCACTCAGTACATATAAGTTCGCTATACTGACCACAGCACAAGCAATACGTGGGAAAGATAAGCTCAATTAAGCTATCAAAATACCTTTTCATTTTCTCCCCTGTTAATAATTATCACAAATCTTACCGGTTTAAAGGTTCAAACCAGCCCGGCAAATTTAACCATCAAATTCGAATATCAAGTTCCCTTTTTAAGTTGAGTTAAGCTCCGCCCAAAAGGAGCTCGAACAACTCCTTGCTCGGTTATAATAGCCGATATATACTCGCTTGGCGTAACATCAAAAGCCGGATTTGCTACATTCATATCGTCAGGTGCGATTTGTTTTCCCTGAATAACCGTTACTTCTTTAGCACTACGTTCTTCAATAGGAATCTCTTTGCCCGAGGAAACATTCAAATCAATAGTAGATAAAGGCGCAGCGATATAAAAAGGAATCTTATGCTTGTCCGCCAGCACAGCTAAAGAATACGTCCCGATCTTGTTAGCCGCATCCCCGTTAGCGGCAATCCGGTCAGCACCAACTACAACTTTATCAATCTTTCCCAAACTCATAAAATAACCGGCCATATTGTCGGTAATCAGAGTAAAGAGAATTTTATCCGTTTTAAGCTCCCAGGCAGTTAGTCTTGCTCCTTGGAGAAGAGGCCGGGTCTCATCCACAAAAACGTGCACTTTTTTTCCTTGAGCAACCGCAGCTCTTATTACGCCCAGAGCCGTACCGTATCCCGCAGTTGCCAAAGCCCCGGCATTACAATGAGTAAGAATATTG